>Ga0099800_1028_pt1 | contig 46066 bp, 50 predicted proteins | sample Uncmet6_SortRC_1_FD_89868 | JGI IMG/M metagenome (GOLD analysis project Ga0099800, IMG submission 89868) | Marine eukaryotic communities from CALCOFI LINE 67, Pacific Ocean - CN11_C50_N6_SortRC_1 | ecosystem: Environmental > Aquatic > Marine > Oceanic | place: Pacific Ocean: Monterey Bay... | reverse complement strand
AAACGTATAAAAACTTCAAATCCAAGCGCCCGCTCGCAAGCCTTTATTTATTCATGTGGGCCTGTGCGACTCCCCACCCCCCTCTCCGCCGCTCCCCGCCAAAAGTTCATGCTTTGTTCGCACCATCGCATCGGGGTTGTCTCGGTAGCTGTCGTGCCGAGCCCTCTGACGCACCCCATGCTGCTTGAGCACGGCTTGCTCCGCTGCGAGCGCGGACTCGCTGAGGCCTTTCTTCTTGCCATCTTTTCGGACGGCGGCCACGAGCTGCACCAGATCCGCAGGTGGCGAGTCATTTCCACCACCGCCACCACCGCCGAGGTAACGTGCCTCCTGCTTCTCCACTAGGCTCTGTGCCAGGTGCTCACGGAGTGATTGCTCCAAGACTTCCATGTTGCGCCGCATGAACGACCTGTACCAAGTCAGGAGCCGAGCTTGCCAATCACGGACGCGGGCTGCGGATGACGTGACATTCCGAAGGATGGCGTCGATTGAGTTCCAGTCCTCCACCCATATGAAAGGAGCGTTGCTCTCTTTGAAGGGTCTCCAGGGATCCATACATGCCCCAGCGCGATCGCTGTAGTCAACGATGGGTATCGATCCGCTCTCGGCCGCCTCGAAAATTCGGAACTTATTATCATTTGTTGAACATAAATTACATTTCATCAGGATGATTCGAACACGAAATGGTGAGAGCTACAATGGAAAGGCGGTTCTTCAATAAATCAAGGTAGTTCAAAAAATACAGTCAGTTGACGACGTACGGTCTCCGGGTTGTGCCCACTCGGGCTGATCGAGAACACACTGTCGAGGAGAACCTCCCGGTACTTTTTCGTAGGCACGAGTTCTCCTAATATCAGCTTGGAAGGCAAAGAATTTTGCCATTCCTTGGCATTGTGGATGAATACATCGGCATATGTCTGCGGAAGTGCCGACGTCGGACCGTCAGCGCGGGGCGCTGCCGCAGCGAGGGAGCGAAGCCTCTCTTCTAATTTTGCACGCGCCGGCGATGTGCTTAATGAGACCATCATGCTCTTGATCCGTTGAAGAAAAGTTGTTCAGCAGTCATAGAGCGCAGATATGAAAGTTAGGAGCGATGAGGGTTGTTATGCCATGAAGACAAGCAGTGCGCATCAATCGCTCTGTCCAAAAAGCAGCGCAATCGAAGCCGAAATGGCCATGATAGAGAAGTTGCAAAGCTTTTCTCGATGAACCTACGTAGAGATATTTTCGTTTCAAGGCTCCTTTGATTTCGCTTGGCCGTACACGGGCGAATTCGTGGCGAGGGCCGAGCGGCAAGTAGCGAAGGTTGCTGCTCATGACGGTTGAATCCCAGTAGTTTCTCATGACGGGACGGTGCCAGCGTTCTGCCTCGTTCTTAGAGTACAATTCCCTCTCCAGGATTGGCTCGCAGAACTCGTCGGCAAGAATGACCGGCAGAACTGTTCGGTCGTGCGTCTTTCGCCACAGCTCGCGGAAATTATCCATCTTCCTAAGCGCAAGGGATGGCGGCATGAGGAATGCGAGGTATCGATTCACGGCCGGCCCTCGAGCTGTCGCGAAGAGGGCTTTCGGCATCAGCGCCTGTTGCCAGCGCGCGGACGGCGGTGCGACTCCCTGCTTTGCATTGGCAGGAGCTGCGTCCAGTCTTGGAAGGAAGCGATGCGCGCCGCTAGCAAAAGCGTTCAATCTCTCCTGAGAGAGAAAGATCGATGCCACGCGCGCGTTGCTGAAGTAGATGGACCACTCTTGCGCGCTCGCTGCGGCGATTACATCATCGCCCAGCGGCGGCTGAGTTTCATGCTTGGCGTGAGAGGTCAGGAAGATGAGAGACAGGAAGACAAACGTCCGCCGCATCCTTCAACGACGCTGCTCAAATGGGAAGCGATGATAGTTGAAGGCCTCTTGACCGTCGTCTGGAGGTCATCAAACTGCCCAGCTTGAGTCTCGAGTCCCACAAGGGCACTCCCCTACCGCAAGGATTCACAAAACCGAAGTGGAGAGTGGTCTCCACCACAAAAAAAAGCCCAAGCAGCACCACCGCACAACGAGCACCGTGCGCCTGAGGACGAGAATCATCGAGATATGCGGTTGCTATCATCATCATCATCATCATCATGAAACATTTCCTCATCCTAACCACACTCCTAGGAACCTTTTTACCTCCAAGGACCATCATGATCCTCGCGGCAGGGGAAGAAGCATCGCGGCAGGTGACAACCAATGGCGTGGCACCCGGACACCACGAGACCTACGGTGCAACCTCAAGGGCGCCGATCGTGCCACTTGTGACCGGTTGCGGCAGGGCCGGCACGCACACCGTCGCCGAGGTGCTCAACAGCTTCGGCATTCCCGCCATCCACGAAGGCGCAGCGCGCGATAGCGTCGCGGTGTCGTGGTTCTACGCGCCCCGCACGTCGGTGGAGGGTTTTGCGGACGCGACGATCTCCGATGAAGAGGGCAACGCAATCAAACTGATCGGTGACTTCGGTCTCCGCGGCTTCCAGCTCCTCGCGCAGCCGAACAAGTTTCGCATTGGTGGCCATGAGTTTCCTCTCCTTCTGCTGTAGCTCCGTGTTGAGCTCGAATGTTTCGCCTGAGAGCCGAGTGTCTAGGTCAGCGAGCTCTTGTCTCAGGTTCGCACGCTCCATGCGCAGGCCCGGGACATCTGCGGCCGTATAGGCCTCACTCTCCGCTTCTTGAACCTCTCGAAGCGTCTCGAGTTCGCGCCGGAGTTCCTGATTCGATTGAGCGCACGCTCGAGCCGTGTCCGCGTGCTCTGCACCTGCTTCTCTTTCCCGACTCAGTTCAAGCTGCAAGCTCCGAACCTCCGCCTCCGCCGCCAGGAGCTTTTCTTGCAGCGTCGCACGCTCCACGAGGACGAGGCTCTCCTCTTGTGCCAGCTGCCGAACATCATCATGGAAGTCATCATGCATCATGGATAGCGTAAGAAAGTGGGTACATCATACGCGGGATAAAGTAGGTAAGTCACCTGCGATGTTGCGTCGCATATGTTGTCAACAAGATGCGACAACTCGTGAAACTTGGTCTCCGAGTCGTCGTCTCCCGGATATGACGATCGGGCAGATGCTGATTGGGTTGAGGGCGACGAATCGCCCCTTGGACGAGGCGATGAACCGTCAAATAGAGATGATCGCCGTCGGCGTCTGTTCTTCTCCATGTGTGACGTGAACCTGCTCCGCGCTCAATCCCCTCCCGCTGCAATGAGTGTGATCATCCCTTGTGTCCCACCACCACCACTACGAATTCTTGGGAAGTCCACCAACGACATTTTGTCATTTTGAGTCCAAGATTCCTCCGTGTGGTGGTGCCATTCGACCACCCTTGTCTGCTGTGCTGCTGTTTGTCGATGTTGGAGATGTAGAGGAGCCCCCCCCGTCCTCTCTACTTTAGCTCTTCCCCAATGAAGAAATACGAGGGTTCACACCACCACCCGCACTTTTCCTTTCATCATCAGCAGCACCAGCAGCAGCAGCACCACCAGCGCCTCTCGGTGGATGACATCGACGAGCAACCGTGGCAGCAAGAGCCCGCGGATCTGGGCTTGGAGCTGGGAGATGATGGCGAGTATCTGCGCAGTCTCATTCCACTCTGGGGCGATGCGCAGGAGAGGCTTTGCATCGGCACGCTCCATGTCCAGGTGCTGTGCGAGATGGTAAAACTAATGACCAACATCGCAACTAATGCGGCAACGTTCTGTGTGTCCGCTCCATGTCCAGGTTCTGGAGGCCGCAAATCTGCCCGCGGCCGACTTTGGGTTCAGTAGCGACGTGAGTTTCGGGTTCGCCCTCCGCATCCCTCACTCCTCATCGCATCGTCTCTCTCTCTCTCTCTCACCATTCCCACACATTCCATGGCTGCCCTTCTTCTCCATCATTTCAGCCGTACGCGATCCTGGAACTAACCGGTTTCTACGGCGAATCCCTGAAGCGGCAATTCGAGTGGGACCCGGAGCTTCGCCTGTCGGCAAAGACGCAGGTCGTGCAAAAAACGCTCTCGCCGGTGTTCAAGACAAGCAAGGTGCGATTTCCGATCCGGCGCCACGGGGCGGCGCTGCGAGTCAACATCCTGGACAAGGATGAGATAGGTACGGATGACTCGCTGGGGCACTTGTTGATCTATCTGAACGACCTCAAGCCTGGCAAGTTGCGAACGGGCTGGTTCCTCCTTCAGGACCCGAATGACGCCTCACATGGGCGGGCGACGACCTTCTGTGACGACAGTGTCTCCGGTCCCGCCGTGCGGTTGGTGCTCAAGTTGGAGGTCAGGCCGGTGGGCGAGTTCTGCTCGTTCCTGTGGGGCTCGCCGAAGGTGGTAAAGCCGCCGCCGCCGCGCTTCGACCCAAACATATTCTTCAACGCCGCCTTCTCGTTCAAGGGCAAGGTCGTCGACAACGCATCATCCGTCGTGGGGGGCGTCGCTGACGCGATTTCTTGGAAGCGGCCAGCGTTCTCCATCGCGTCCTTTGCAGCTGCGATCATCGTTTGCCATTTTATCGAGCATTTTTTTATCATCTTCCACGGTGCGATCGCGGGCTTCGTAATCGCAACGGGCATACTAACAGACGCCGGAGCGCACCCCTTGGAGTGGCCGGACGCCCTGTACTCCGGGCTGCGTTACGACGACAAATCTTCAGCCACGGAGGCGCTGGCGACACCCGCAGCAAGCACGCCCGCGCCCAAGAGCAGCAAGCCCCTCTTCACCGGCATCAAGGTTCGATTCGTAGAGGCGATCCGATGCGCGCTCTGTTCCGTATTTCCGTTTCGCTGACGAGACCACACTGCCCACTTTTTAATGAAATTTACAACAACAATAACAAAAGGAAATCACGCTTCGCAAGGCGGGACGGACAGTCGGCAAGCCGATCGCCTCAGCGCAAGCCTCGCTCGTGAGCGCGTCGGCGAGTGCTGAGCTCCTCGTGAATATGATCACCTGGCGCAGGGTTGACATGAAGCTGGGCTTTAAAGAATTCGATGGAGCCTTCATGGCGGTGGGCTTCATTGGAGGTACGGAAGAGTAACGCAGCCCACCCATCCCACCCTCGTGCGCTTGCGCGCCTGCGCCGCTTCTGAACCGCAGTATCCGCCCTCGGTAATTGCGGAACCCAACTGCAGGAAATATCGTCATGTGCGCGTGCCACCTGGTGTTCTCGCTGCGGTGCATTACCATGGTGCTCTGCGTTCTCCTATTTTCCATGCCTGCCCTCCAACGGGTGAGCAAGTTGATGCCGCAGGCCATCAAGCAGTGGAAGCAGCGGCAGCGAAGCAATGATGGCCCGATGTTCCACCCAGAGAGGCCGTCGGCCTCGAGCAGCATGAAGCGAAGGTCCTCCCAACATGAAATCGTGAAAATTCTGCGGGGGATCTTCGAACGAGTCGACGTCGATCGATCGGACACCGTCACGCTGGAAGAGCTGCTTGAGGAGGTACCGCACCTTAGTCCGGAGCACAAGGAGAAAATCCAAGATGCCGTGCACCAAGCGAACAACGACGGCAAGGGGGAGCTGACCTACAGGGAGTTTGAATCGGTGGTGCTTTTGGCAGGCAATTCGATTCTGCGCCCCCTCGTCGTGGCCGAGCTGAAGCGCGAGGTCCTCAGCGACGAAGGGATCGCCCTCACATCCCATCCGTACTCACGAACAGAGGCGTTCTGGCGGTTCTTTGGGAGCGCGAAATTGAGGAATCGGACGCATCGAGCTCCGGGCTCGTCCGTGGAGCGCCTGCATGGGTTGGCTATCCGCGCGTACTCACGGGACCACGCAACCCCCCACTTGCGGAGCCGGGGCGTCATGTGGAAGCGTCACCGCCGGGGCCAGTGGATCCATGTTCCGGGCGCGTCGATCGTCCGGGTGGACCGCGATCGAAAGGACTCCCTGTCTATCCTTCTCGAGCACGGGGCTTTGGGCAGCACTCCGGCCCGGCTTCTGACTTTCTCTCTCCACCATGGCAGCGTCCGCGATGCCCTGCACAGTGCCCTCATGGAAGTGCTTGGCCCAGGCGAGGGCGGTCCTTTGCGGAGGGACGGGTCGTCTCCATCGCCTCCTTCGTCTTTGCCAGGCGTTAGCGAAAGGCACGAAAGCATCAGGCCGCAGGCCGAGGGTCCCGTAGGGCCATCGCACGAGGAGAGAGTCAACGAAACCGATAATCCGCCGATGCTGATGCTTCGGAGCTTCTCGTCAACTTCGTTTGGTTAGCTCCTGCTCTTCTTCGACAGTTTCACTTTCTTCAGAGAGGTGACGTGTAGATGTGATGTGAAATAAATAAAGTTTCCGGTGTTGACGCCGCCGGGCGTTTTAGAAATCCCCCAGCACGCAGGAGAAACGACTTGTATCTCGTATCTCGTATGCGTACACAACAACTCGAATTCATTGCGGTTGAGAGTTGCGAGTCCGGTCGCCGGGCGTTTTTTTCCATACTTTTTCTGAAAATGTTTCGTGGGCGGTATACCGGACGTGGTATATTAACTCCAGCGCAGGAGGAGCACACGCGCACTACCGGACGTAGTAGTAGTAGTAGTAGTAGTAGTAGTCTAGACTTAGGAGGAGGAGTAGTAGTAGTAGTAGTAGTAGTAGTAGTAGAACGGGGAATATAGAAAATGCACCACAAATTTCGTGGATTTCAGGCCAAAGGGTAAGGGTATTAACTCAGCGCAGGAGGAGCACACGCGCGCAAGTACAAAAACCCCTCCAAAGGATGGACGGCCCTTTGGCCTAAGATCTTTGCATTTTCTATTCTTCGTGAATTTGGTTTGGATCTTGGGTTCGATTTATACACGATTCCCGCGATCGGAAAATTCTGAGTTCTTTATTTCAATTGAGCCAATCTGAGGCAAAGATCAAGAGAGAGAGAGACCACAGACCACAGAACACATCCCAACTCGCGCGCAGCCCGGCTCTCTGAGGCTGCCCCATAAATCGCACTCATCCTTTTTTATACTATTTGATCATCTACTACTACTACTACTACTACTACTACTACTACTGCTACTACTGCTACTACTACTACTAGAATGGACACAGCGCGTGCGCACCCCGCCCGACCTCACTCATACGGCCGACTGACTGACTTTAGAAGCACAGCAAAGGCGGCCCAAGTTTTAAAAGATTTCTAGGCAGGGGAATTTAATTCGACCAAAACCCGTTGCTTTGAGATGACGTCTACGAACGTCCTCAATCGTGCTTGGCGGCGGTTGGACCCGCAAGGGAGTGGATACGTGGATCCATCGCGATTGCTCGCGGCATACAGGCCTGACCGGCACCCTTGGGTGACATCAGGGCGCCTGACCCGCGATGTGGTACTGACTTCATTTTTGTCCAACTGTGAGGTGAGGTTGATGATTGCTGATTGATGGTACGGCTGACGACCTAACTAATAATACGTGCACGCAATGATGATCGATGATGATGATTCCAAGATCGGAGCAGACAAGGCCGGCTTCGCGAGCGAGCAAGAGTTCAAACGGTTCTTTCTTCAAGAGTACTCCACTGTAGATGAGGGAACCTTCGCGGAAATCATCGAGGCGATTTGGGGCCTCCAGCCGAACAGGGCGGCGGATCTCATGGCCCACGCGGATGTCGCGCCACCGCACCGGCGCAAGAAGGCGACGGTAGTAGTCTCCGCCGGTCTTCAACCCCTGGTGATTCGCCTTCGAAGCGAACTGCGGAGACGCGGAGTCGCGGGCCACCTAACCTGGAGCCGTCGGCTCCGCTCACATTCTGTCCATGGCCTGGGGCTGGCACCGTTCAAGCTCCTCATCAAACAGGAGCTCGGCCGTGCGCTGGAGAGTTCTCATGACGTGGATCGGGACTTGAGGCTCTTGTTTTCAGAACTGACCTCCAGTCACACCTTGGACATCCACATCTTGACCGCGGTGCTGTCGGAGAACAGCCCGATGAACGCGCGGCGGAAGCAGTTGGTCAGGTCGGCGTTTCGAAAGATCGATGCGAACAGCCAGGGCGGAGTGCCGGCGGCCAGTATTTTTGATTGCTTCACGGCGCGCGAGCATCCATGCGTGCTGGCTGGCTCGAGAACGAATGAAGCAGTGACCGAGGAGTTCCATGAAATGCTCGCGACCGAAGGCATCACGTTGGGCGGGGAGGACCTGTGCAATTTCGACCAATTCGTGGATGCCCATGAGCATTTGAGTTCCGTGCTTGCCGATGACAACGAATTCGAAAAAGTGGTCCGCGGCGTTTGGCAAGTGGCGTTGGCCCCAAGTCCGAGCGGTGAAGATGATACCAACGCTGGGAAGGCAACTGTCAAAGTCATCGTTACGCGCGCTGACGGACGAGCGACTCTGGAAGAAATTGATGAAAGCATCTACGCCCAGGTCAAGGATGACCACCACCTCAAGATTATCATTGCCCAGCAACACGGCATTCGTGCCCAAGACATCGTGGTTCTTGACCCAGTGTCAAAACGCAACAACCCCGGCGACGCCGCCGTTTCTCTGACTCGCACAGCTCGGCAGAGTTGCCCCCAAAACCCAGCCAAAATACCACACGCCGCCGGTAAATCAGCTGTAGACTCCTCCAAGAACAACCGTGTATACGAAACGAATGACGGGCAGGCACTGATCACGAAGCGCAGGACGCCGGTCCCCGAGAGGCGAGATGCAGCTCCCAAGGGCCCGCTGGTGAACATTCGACCGCCACAAGAATTCGAAGTAGACGGGATCGGCAGGCCGCGGAAGGCCGTGGTGGGCCGCGGCGACCGGCTGCTTGCCGGGCTGCCGCGCCACCTTCAGAGCTCACTTCATGTGTGGCCAAGCTCCGTTGCGAACAGCGCCGCTGATGCCGAGAGCTTCCCTCGACGAGTGCCACATCAGCCGCTTTCGCAGCATTCTATTGTGCTCGCACACCCGGCGCACAGCGATGGCGACGCGACTGCGCTTCCGCCGCCGCCGCCGCCTCAAGATGCGGTGCCAAGCACAATGCCGGAAACGCAGCTGCTGCCAACAGCACCTCGCCAGAACGTGCTCATTCAAGAGTCGTCCGGTACTGACCAAGTGGAGAAGGCATACATGAGTGCACACCTGCTGGCGGTTCTTGATGAGGTCTTCAGGGCGCTCTCGGAGAGAGTCGGCGGAGTCACCATTGCACCAGAAGCGCTTGTACGTGAATACGACGCCAGCAGACATCCGGATGTCCGGAAAGGACACCGGACCCACAATGAGGTTCGTGCTTTTGTTGTTGTTGTTGTTGTTGTTGTCGTTTCCCGCTATTCGCCGTTTGTTAGCACGCCTGAGATTTGATGCACGACATGTCACATGTAGGTGCTCATGGACTTTCTCAACGGATTCGAGGTGTCCGGGCCAGTGACAAGCGCTGATTTTCGAAGGTACTACGAGGTCGTATACTCGAACCAAACCGGTGACAAGGATTTCGAGGATGTGGTGCGCTCGGTGTGGCGCGTTCCTGATCTGAAGATGAATAATCGAACTTTAGCCCCCCCCGCACCCCCCGACGAATGAGTGGCCGACCAATAATTATGGCCGACGACAGTTCGTGCAGTCTCCCAAAAGCAGTGGCATCAAAGATGTGATATTCACGAGCAGGCACGGTGATGACCGACTGGACAAGGACATCGGGCGAGCAATGCCCCTACCGACGGCTGCGCGTAAGCGCGGCTCGATGACGTATCGTTCAAACTTCGTATTTGGATGATGAGAGGAGGATGGAGATAGGCGCTGGATAGGCGGGCGTGGTTTGGTTTGCGCTATCCTCACTTTCAGCAAGTGTTTCGGTTTCAATTTCCCAGGGTTTCGGTTACGGTTTACTCTTCATTGCTTTTATAAAAAAAACTTCAAGCGCTGGAGGAGCGGCAGGAGCGCAGAGAGCAGAGAGTGCACAAACGCCCAAGCACAATAGCCACCGGCCGAGAGCCCCCTCTTTTTCCAAAAAAAATCAAGAAGACAACATAAAGACAGCGAGCTGAAAGTTGAACGTAGCAAAATATAGGCTGGAGGCTAGCTATATATTATAGGATATAGGAACCCACAAAGCATAAAAAGCAAACCGCGGGCAGCTCCTCCTCCCTGACGCCCGCCGCCGCCGAGGCAGGGGTCGCGGCGGCTCTACAGAGGCCTCAAAGTCTTGTGCATGAATGGATCTCCTTAATCCTCACGACTCGCCGGCGGCAGCAGTGGCGAGCGCACATGTACTTCAGAATATGCCCCGCCCTGTGAAGTCAAAATAAAGAATGGTGAGTGGGAATGAAATGTAGTGTGTGTGGAAAATTCTCTCTCGTGTTTTTTCATATTTTTCCGTGATGTTGTGTATCATCTGTGAATGCATTCTCTATAATGGAAGTAGCATGTTTCTGTGTATAGTTCTTATGTCGCGACTCGCTGTGCAGAGTGATCTCCGCCTGTATGGATTCCATATCAATATTTAAAGTGCCAAAGTGCCGTCGTCAGGATGCTCCTTTGTCGAGGGAAAGTTTTTCACTTCCAAGCCAAGATGAGCCATTAATTCTATGTTACTCAGCACCTCGTCAGCAGGAGCACTTACTGCTTTCCTCAATTGGGGGTGAACCTCTGGCACGGCGGTTACTCTGGTTGATACTTCCGATTCTAGGGTGGCTATCTCAAGGTCAACCGAGACTTCTCCACCGGCGCCGTACGAATTCATCCCAGGTGCGGCTCGACCGGACGCCCACCTTGCACCCCCTCGAACGCCGCTCGGTTTTACGGTCTGATTACTCGAGGCGTAGTACTTGGCTTCTGCGGACTCAGCGATCACCGCTTCCACAGAATCAGCTGACTCGCCCCCCCGTACGCCGTCAATGACTTCCATGACCGCATCGGTATCGAGCCCTGCCGTATCTTCCAGAGGTGCACTGCCGTGAAGCTCCCAAAGCATGATGCCGCCACCGAGAATGAAGGCTATGGTGGTGAGGATGACCAAAAAAATTCCAATGTGCTTTCCGTCCTCGCCCTCAAAGTACCGTGGATCCATCATACCTAGAATGGTGATAAACACGACCACGAACGTGTTCGTCTCCACCGCCAACGCGAAGTGATTCTCCGCCTCGTCGTGGTAAGGGTTGAAAGTCGTTTGCAGCAGCGCCGAACCAAAGCATAAAAAGAGGGCTATCGAGAGTTGCATCACGGATCCTTGCTCAAATATAACCAGCACGCCGGTTATGAAAAGCCGTCGGATGGTCACGACGATCTCCCAGTACCAGGAGTCCAACGTATACGTGTCAAAGAGCAATCGGAACGAATCGAGGCGGTGGTTTTCTTGCCGCTCATCGAGTCGCTTGTCCTTGACTTCATGTTCGAGTTTCAGCATGAACGCTTCAAATTCTTCCAGGTCCACGCTTCCGGATTTGTCCTTGTCCGCCATCTTGAACTTCTCCTTTTCAGTGCGCGGCACGGTAAGTTCTCCTGACTTATAGTGCCGGAACAGGAGAACCGAGAAGAAGAGTGGCACGCCAATGGGCCACACGAGAATCATCACGACCGCAAACGTCTGCGCGTAGATATGAGCCGCACCGTCGCAATCGATCGAATAGTCGTTTCGGAGCATTCTAACGGTCGCGCCTTCCTTCTTCTCGTCGTCGAGCGTCTCGCAGGCAAAAGTCTTGAAAGTGACTTGCGACGCCGCCGGCACCATGACGTAAAGTACAAAGACGCCAAGAGCAAACATTAGGCGCATTGTCTTCTGGCCTTCAGTCTCGTAGCTATCCTTCCCGTCGTCGATCTCGGGATCAGCGGCATTGCTGCTTCCTCCTGTAGTCTCTTCGCCCGGCGTTACTACCAGCGCTTCTTTCTGCTCTATTTTCTTCGTTCTCAGGTAATAAGACCCAGAAAACTTTTCGAACGTAATCCGCAGAGGCCGCTGCACCTTGGCCAGCTTTCGTCCGATCTGACTGAGGTCCGTCCCGCTGATGAGGGGCACGTCATTGATGGAGCGAAGAATGTCATTGGTTTCGACCATGGCGGCCACGTCTCTATCGGCCACCTTACTCACGATCAATACACCCGACACTTCCTTGATCCCGATCCCCAGGGTCTGCTTGTGAAACCTGCGCTCGTATACGGCGCCTCCGCAAAGAGACTCGAGAGCGCCACTTTCGAAGTCGTCGCTCTTCCATTGGTATGCGCGGACCACCCTGAGAAATTCAATCGCCGTCAGGGTATTGAGCTCCTGGCCTCGACCGTTGCTCGCGACGTTAATCAGATCCGAGACCTGCTTGGCGGACGGCGCGCGTCGCACCAACTTGGCAACGGCGCTGGCCAGCTCGAAGGGGGACAGGTCTCCCGACTTATCCACGTCGAACTCGTCGAAGATGGCGAAGATGGCCGCGTCGGAGCGGGCCGCCACGTACGCGTCCACTTTTTCCGGTGCCTCGCGCGGCACTACTACCGGGTCGACCTTGCCGCCCTCTTCGACAGCGGGGAACACGCGGCCCTTCTTGTCGGGCATCGTGGCCGTTGTTTCGTCCAAGTTCTGGGCTACTCCCAGGCTCAGCACGAAGTACCTCGATGCAAGGACTGCGATGACCAGCACCGGCGCGAGCGTCGTCATATACAGGCGCGAATGAAAGTTTGTGCCCTCAATGAAGCTGTGGAGTTTCGGGGATTTCCAGGTGAGGGGAGATGGAGGGGGGGGGGGGGCGAGTCAGGTGGAACTAAAAGTATCAACGAAAACTTTAAAATGCACAAATCAGGACTCACCATTCGGTGCCCGTGGTGAACGAAAATGACAACGTAGGCACCGAGAGCCAGTCGAGCATCCCAGCAAAGATAGCCGGGAAGCGAACCCCAAATATGCTGGGAAACTGCACGAGGACCTGGCTGAATACAAACAGCACCTTAAGCACAGTGTTGAGACGCGCCTTTAGCTCATCGCTCATGAAGTCCAGCAGCTTCCGAAGCAGCAAGATTCCTGCGAGCGTCGCCAAGAAGATCGCAGTCGATACCAGGTAAACGCGCGGCGTCGGGGGCACGCACTCGGCGCAGCCGGTGTCGAGTCCCAAGTACCAGCCATCCTCGCAGAGAGAGCAGTACGGCCCGACGTGACCGACCCCGCACTGCGCGTTCGCATCCGTGCTGTTGCCTCCCAGGCAGTACTCGCCCACGGGGCACTTCCTTATGTCATCCGAAGTCTGATGGGCGCGCCAGTGGCCCGGCTTGACGACGAGGTCCGTCAGCGTGGAGCCAGAGCTCGCGCAGTCGGCCCCCGAGTACTCGCCGCTGCACGCGGTGCACAGCGTGTCCATCTTCGGGTGCTTGAAGTAGCCCTCGTCGCACATGGAGCACGCTGAGGCTCCATCGAGAGAGGTCTCACCGGCATTCGAGTCGCAAGTAGTGCAGAGGCTGGCCCCTTCCTCGCTGAACTTCCCTGCCGCGCAGGACGTGCACAGCGTGGCACCAGCTCCGCCGTTAAAGCTTCCTCCTTCGCACTTCGTGCAAATGCTGCTTCCTTCGTGCGAGGAAAATTTCCCGGCTTCGCATTTCGTACACGATGCCCCCCCAAGAGCGCCGCTGAACGTCCCCGCGACGCAGGCGGGGCAGTGGCCCTGCCCGGTTGCCGGCTGCGCCCGCCCGATGGCGCACGAAGCGCAGGAAGTGCCCCCCGCGGTGCTGCTATTCGTGCCGGCGGAGCAGGCTGTGCAGGACGTAGAGCCCTCTGCATTGTTGTAGGTTCCGGGCTTACAAGTGACGCAGGCAACCTGCCCCGTTGCTTCTTGGAACGTCCCGGCAATGCAGCTGGTGCAGGTTGTGGCTGCTATGCTGCTGGAAATGGTACCGACAGCGCAGGCTGTGCACGAGGTCGCGCCCTCGACGTCGTTGTACGTGCCGACGCTGCAGGTCGAGCAGTCATCGGCCGAGTCGTGAAGTACCGCGGCGTTGCCGTTGTCGCCTAGGTACTTTCCCAAAGGACATCGCAAGCAGCTCGGGCTCCCGGTGACTGCGGTGTACTCGCCGTCCTTGATTTATGGAATGAAAAGAAAGGGGGTCCGTGGGTCAGCTCATGGTAGGAAGGGGAAGGCAGGCCGCGTATCGAGAGATACCAGCGCAGAAGAAGAAGGCCAAGCCGAGTTACATTTTATTTATCAAAATCACTTACGCCGCAGATGGAGCAGACCTTGACTCTGCCTCCCGACGAAAAGGTGCCAACAGGGCATTCAAGGCACGTGACGTCGTTGCTGTCCATGTAATAGCCAGCCTCACATGCGCACGCAGTGTAGGAGCCGCTGCAGCCAGAGCAGGTGCAGCACCCTGAGAAGACCTCGTAATTCCGATGCTCGCTAGGTATCATGTCCCAACAAAAGGACTGGTTGTAGTTAACTGCGGAATAAAACATCCTTTCTACATTTTGTAGACTCACGACATTCCAGCTTTCGATCGGCTGATTGAACGCCGAGGCCCCGAAGAACATATCAGACATGTCATCGACGCGGCTCACGTCCCATGATGAGATGTCAATGTTAAAGGACGTTTGACCATTGAACATCGTAGACATGCTCGTTACGCTGCTCACGTCCCATGCCGAAATATCGCTGTTAAATAAGATGGTGACATCGTCGGTAAACGATTGTTCTATGCTGAACATCCGCCACATGTTCTGTACGCTGCTCACGTCCCATGCCGAGATATCGCTGTTAAACACCAAAGCATTTCGGAACATACTACTCATATCCGTGACACTGCTCACGTCCCAAGCCGAAATGTCTTCGTTGAAGGCAAAAGCGTTACTAAACATGAATTCAAGAGTCGTAACTCTACTCACATCCCAGCTGCCAATCGGCTGATTGAAAGACATGGCATTGTCGAACATATAACTCATATCCGTGACACTGCTCGTGTCCCAAGCCGAAATGTCTTCGTTAAAAGTGTTGGAATCGCAATACGTCACTATGCATCGCCCCGATTCTGAAGCTCCCGGCGTGAACAAACACGACATGTCCACTACCGCTGACGTGTCCCACTGCGAATTTATACAAGATACGAATAGCGAGGAAACATTAGGCGTTTGGGGCGGTACATTGCACGCGACGGGGGCGGGAGGGGGGGGGGCAAATAAAACGATTCTGCACCCAGAAGGAGAAAAAAAGGGCTGCCAGCTGCCAGTTGAGTAAACTTACCATTGATATCGGTCCGTAGGTGATCTTGGCGCTAGTCGAGTCGCTACACCACGCGCCGACCGCAGCCCGTAGCTCAGCGGTGCCCTCCATACGGTAGACGCCTATGGAAGGTCGTAAAGATATGGTCGGCTGGAGTGAAATCGTTGGCTGCAGCGTTGGCGTGCAGCCGTTAGCTGAGCCGCTGGTGCCAGAGAACATGAAATAGGTTCTGGTCGAACTTGGTATTTCGTCCCAGCAGAGATGAATGGAGAAGGCCGTGGCGCCCTCGAACATATATTCCATGCTAGTGTCATAATTATGTGTGATGTCCCAATCGGAGAGGTCTTGATTAAATGAAGTTGCATCTTTGAAAGCCCTATCGAAGTTTATCACGTAAGCCACATTCCAGCTTGAGAGGTCTTGGTTGAAAGAAGTTGCCCCAGAAAATGCACTGTCGAGATATTCAAGCGCGAGCGCTGCGCGAAAAGCAAGAAGAGAAGAGCGCACAGGGGGGTGAGGTGCCAGCAGCATCAGTGGCTCATTTCGGCTCGCTTCAAACGAGGCATGCGATGCGCGCACGCCCGGCTCCGACCCCTTCTGCTCCCGCAAAGAACGTACCGTTCCACCCGCCGATTGGCTTGTTGAAACGATATGCGCCGGCAAATATGCCACTCATCTCTTGCACCGACATAACATTCCACGATGATATGTTCTGATTAAATGACCAGGCATTATTGAAGGTGTCTGACAGCGTGGTCACTCGCGACACTGCTCATAAAAAAAGAAAGGGGCATATCCAAATTATTATATTTCGCGTGTTAAGCGAACAGGAACAGCGGCAAACTCTACGCGCACATGGCTACACCTGATGCCATTGCAAACCCTCGCCAAAACCGTGATGATAAACTTACCGTCCCACTCGCCGATGGGTTGATTAAAATCGCCTGCTTCAACGAAGGTACTATATAGAGTCGTGACTCTGCTCACATCCCAATTTCCAATTGGTTGATTAAAACGGTATGCAGAATAGAAAGTTTCGGACAGAGTGGTGACTCTGCTCACGCTCCAGCTGCCTATTGGCTGATTGAACATCGTAGCTCCTAGGAACATACCACGCATGTCCGTAACGCTGCTCGTATTCCACCGCGAAATATCCGCGTTGAACTGAGATGCTGTCGCACAATAGCTGAGATAACTGTCAAAACCAACAGCATTGTCAGCAGCAAACAAGTATGCCATACTCGTAACCAATGAAGTGTCCCACTGGAGTATTGCATACAAGCGTACAGGTGGTACAAAAATAGCCAACGGACAGGGCGTAAGCGTAAGCAAAATAAAATAACGAACAGGCGCAGCAGCCACTGTGAAATATCTCACCGTCGAAATGTCCCCATATATTGCTGCAGCCAATGAGGCGTCGTCGCACCAGGCCGTCACTGCGCTCTGGATCTCCGCGTTGCCTGCCATCTGGTAGTTTTCTATGGCTGGCGGAGATGACGTTGGAAGCATGGTAGGCCGAAGAGATATGGTTGGCGCAGATGACGTTGGAAGCAATGTCGGACCGCAATAATCGGCCGAGAAGCTGCTTTCACGGAACATGTCGGTGGTTCTAGATACCGTACTGATGTCCCAGCACAGCACCACGGAGACAGAAGCCGAGGCTCCTTGGAACATGAACATCATGTTCGTAACGCCGCTTATGTCCCAGTTCGAGATATCGCCACGGAAACTCGAAGCATCGCCGAACGCCGCTATCATGTGCGTAACTCGGCGAACGTCCCAAGCGCTGAGATCTTCGTTAAAATTCGTAGCACCGGCGAACATTCCCGTTATCGTCGTGACGCTTGACATGTCCCAATCACCTACGCCCTCAAAAAAGCTCGATGGCACGGAACTGCTGCTCGCTGTGGAGCAATAAGGAGTCGACGGCGGGGCCGAAGAAGCACCATCGTCGTTCCAATCATCGCCACCGTAATCTGTGGGTGCGAAGGAAAACGAGCGTCGTGAGGAGAACGTGATTTCATTCGGGGGGGGGGCTGGGATAGCTTACAGTAACTATAATGAGAAGGCGGGTCATCTCCATCGTCACCTCTATCGTCGCCACCATCATCACCGCCATCGTCGCCTTCTAATTCGGCATAGAATAACCAAGACATGTCCGTAACTAAAGATGTATCCCACTGGGGATTTCCGGGAAGGGGCGGGCAAGCATGCAAGAAGGCAGTTCTGTAAGGTAATTAAAGCGCCGCGGGGTGCAGGTATTCGCGATGAAAGCTTACCGTGGCCATATCTCCATAAGTTGCCGATGCCGTTGTCTGGTCGTTGCACCACGCCGTGACAGCCGTCCGCAGCTCCGTGGTCCCCGACATTTGATAACAGCCAACCATCGGTATCAACAAAAGTACAAGGATCGCGACGATATGGCGGCGATTAACAGAATGTCCATGAGACGTCGGACAGCTGCTGCAAGCACTTCTGGATTTCTTCGACCCGTCGAATTTTGAGGCATACGCCTGGACTAAAAATGCTGCGGCAAGCAACACCAGTGCCAGCGCTGTGATATCGACACTGTTCTGAATAAGTCTTCCTTCAGCCCGTTTCAGAACCAAGTCTTTCGCAAACGGGCTGAAGGAAACTGTGGCTGAGGGCATATCTTCCGCGTCTCTGTACCCATAGGAATATTCGAGGGAATTATTTGTCACCGCCTTCTTCAAGGGCAGGCGAAGGTATTTTGCTCGCTTTGAGGTGTCCGCATCCAACATTGGCCTCTCACTACGTGCTCCATCTTCGATTATATTCCCGACTAAAAATTGAAATTGATTGCGTACAGCAATAGAGACGAACTTTGGCCTCGCAGAATTGTCGTGGTGCTTTGAACTTTCCCAAATCGGTTCCGAGCTGCTCGCTGCAGCGCCGACGTTTTGAGATCGTTTTACATCGCCCCAATCCTGGACGAGTGTTTTTCCTCCGGCAACTCGAACATCGAAAGACGAATTTATTATCGAAAATTCGACGTTCGCGCTATCGATTTTCTGCAAAGGTGCCATCGAAAAGGAGTCCTGAGGTTGGAATATTTGTTTTCGGGCAGCCCGAAAATCGAAATGGCTGGCAGCCTTTTCTATTTTTGCGAATACACTCATCATCGCCTCCCGAAAATGAGACGTATTTTCTACCGTATTTTTCACATTCGTTCCAAAACAAATCGGCGACGCTGCGGCACAAAAGTTCCAAGACAAGGCTCCCTCCGCATGCATTGCTGCGACCACATCAAGGTCGAAATCGAAAGACGAATCCAACATCGATAATCCGATATCCTCCGGAAAGGGAACCGTCGCTGTTGCTGCCGCCGCGAACGACGACGAATAATGGAAGCCCTGCACCACCGCTTCATCGAAAGTCGACGTGGTGCCAAAGATAAGCAAACCCTCGCCGAGAATTTTCGGGACCACCGCTGCCACCGCTATCGGAACCAAAAACACCAGAAAGAATAGGAGGATGTTGAAAATCGTCGGAATAATCCCAACAGGGACTGGTAGCTTCAACTTTCTTTGCTCGCGGCGTGGCTGTACGGCAGCAACCGATGTTGAACGACCCATTCCTTGTGGTACGACCGAAGTGGAGATCGCAGATGCGCTGCTTCGGGTAATAATTCGTTCTGCGCTTGCGCTTCGGTGGGAGAGCTGAATGGCCTCCAGAAGAAGAGCCTGGTCAAGGAGTGAACCCTCTTCGTACTCCTCCTCCTCCTCCTCCTCCTCCTCCACCACCACCACCACCACTTCCTCATCTTCCGCCTAGAAAGTCACAGATGTCGTAAAATAAAGTTGGACGATGTATAAGACGACGAGAGACGAGAGCACTTGTCTAACTAAAAAAGTAAGTCAGACAGCAAATCTTTCAGCCCGTTCTATCCTCAATCATACCTGACTTTCCACGTGAGTCTGACTCTCGCATTCCTGCTCCTGATCGAGTGGGCCCCGAACAGCATTCAGGTCACGTGGCTGCTGAAGCGCGGAGGAGGCCACAACGACAACAGCCGCCACCTTCTTCTTCCCCACCGGTGTCTGCACAGGTGTCAGCGTCTCCGGCGCATTTGGCTCCGAGCTATGCGCGGTGCATTGATCATAGCACATTTCACCCCAGCCATTCTTCCTCAGTTTCTCGTCGTCAGCGGTAGTCGCCTGAAGAGAGAGCGCGTGGTACGCAGCAGAGAACAAAGAGACAAAGAGGAAGAAGGAAGAAGAGAGGAAGAGGAAGAAGAGTAAGTGAATGTGGGGGCAGCAGGCAAGAGCAACCGAAAAGCCACTTCAGCGACAAACAAAAGAAGACTCTTACCTCCAGAAATGTCGGTTTCTCTTTCTTGTCGACGCTTCTTGCCTTCCTCGAACTGGATAGTAGCGAAGAGCAACGATTCATGAATATCGGGGCTCCAGTCGATATCATGGAAAGACGCAGCAGATCAAGGAGTTCCTCGACGAAGCATTCTCCCTCGTTATCGAGGGCAAATAATGCAGCGGCGAAGGCATCCTCGAAAGTGAGAACCGCCGCTGCACTGTATGGTGCAAACCCTTGCCCGAAAGTTCCTTCTTCTCCCAGCTGTCCTTCTTCTCCAGCTTCTTCTCCAGCAGCAGACCGTGGGGGCGCATCCAGGGTTTGAATTGAATTGAATTGAATGTGGTTCGACGCCCCCGCCCCCCCGCGGGTCTTCGGAGATCCCTGCATCGAACCAAAAAATGCCCGGAGCTTCAGTTACGATGAGCCACGAACAGCAAGTAGCCTTACGGCGCTGTCCCGTCAGCTGTTTCTTTGGCAGATAGGTTCCTACTGTAATATCTTACGAATTCCTAGGTTCCTACAAGGCTCAGTCTTCCTAATAAGAGCTGACTATGGGTGACTATGGGGGGTCGATAGCTGATAGGAATTCTTCTCTAGATTTTTATTATTAGTTGTAATAATGATAAGATGATAAGTACAGCTGCTGTAGGAACCTATATCCAAACATCTATGACTCTATACTACTACGTACAGGAGTAGTACAACTATAACTACTACGTAGTAGATAGGAATTATTATTACTACGTAGGAATATATATATTCCTAGCTAGTAGTAGAGAAAAGAAAATTGAAAGTGATCATGAAGCACAGCAGGTGAGAATGGGGGGAGCTTCTTCTGTTGTCGTTCTGCTGGTTGCTGAATTACTAACTGATTGCCCCCCACCCTCACTTTGACTGCAGTATATGAACTTAGAGCGTGTACTATCGGCGATTGTGGGGTGCGTATTGCGGAGTATGTAGAACTTCCGCGCCCACTAAACAAATCGATGGCTCGACGTCGTGCTAGGTGCGGATGGTGCGGATGAAGGTGTGGAAGAAGACGGTGTGGCGGCCGGTACCGTGAATCTAGACGACGTGGTGGAGGACGATGCGTCTGTGACCACTGGTGTGATGGCGAAGCGTTTGAAGGCTACAAAGGAAGAGTTGACGTACCACAAGTTGTTCATTCTGTCGCGGCTACCAGAGAAACTTCATAAGTATGATCCACCTGACCACAGAGACATGACTACTCGCTGAAGTATGCATCGCCGCGTCTTCAGGATTGCGAGGAGATCGAACGCATGGCTGTCACGCAGTATGGCTACTCGCTGAAATTTGCATCGCTGCGTCTTCAGGATTGCGAGGAGATCGTACGGGATTGCAAGGAGGTCGTGCGGCTCTGGCTGTCAAGATTGCGAGAAGTACACGCCGCTGGCTGTTAGATTGATTGGGCCAGCATCTTGAAAATAAATTCACTGGTGAACTTTTTTGTTCACCGCACATCACAATTGAGTTCGCCGCTTGGATGTGAGATCGAGGTGTGAGATTGCGGAATTAATAGGAAAAAAACGCGAAATTGGCGTTTGATTTATATGGAGTTCAGATGAAAATTTAAAAGCGAAAGCAAAGTAGTAGTAGGGAGTGGGAGTGAGATAGGCCGCCTTGCTGAGCCGAGCTCGCGGGCCCCCAATTCCTATCTCACGCCCTCTCTACTACCACTTCACACGCCTCTCCTCGGCGGTTAAGACGGCAAGAGGAAATTTTCTGTAGGCAGTACTTAGGTAGAATGGGTTTCTCGGCCCGACATATGTGATATGTGGCTCACATGTGACTCACATCCCGCCACTTAGAGGGTGGTACAGCAAAGATTGACTTTGTTATGGGGTCGGGGCGCGTGTGATGTATATAACTGCAAAATGCAAAAAAAAGCGGAGCTTGGCTGGTCTTAAAAACACGCGGAATCTGAATCTGAGATCTGAGTTATAGTTATAGTTATGTGATATGTTGTATAGCCTATTAGTATAGCCCGGTGTACGTCGGTTTGTGTCTCGCATCGTGTACGTCGGTTTCCTTTCGGGTTGCTTCGAGACGCCCTAATGATGCACACTAGAAACCCTCCCGTTACCGCTCTATCCGGATATCTCCGGTACCCTCCTATCTCCGAAAATGGACGGCCACACAGTGAGTTCACAGTTCACACTCAAGAAAACAATTCCAACGCGCCACCGTGGTCGGCATCATCGCCACCACCACCACCACCACCTGCCTCACCCTCCATGGCGCAGTCGTCGTACGGCCCCAGAATGCGCGGCTTGTGCCACTGCGCCTCGCCCACTACGCTGTTCCAGTAGTAAAACGCACCGGACTCGTCGTCGTAGAGCTTCTCGAATGCCTGCTTCGTGAGCTCCACCACTCGCCGCCGCGCGATGCGGCGCCGCGCCAGCCCCTGAATCATCAACGCCGCTTCTCCTTCGCTCCCGGGGATGCGGACGGTGCGTGGCGTGCGCGACGAAAGGCTTTGGTGCCGCGGAGATGGCTTCATCAGGTCGGGCTCAGCCATGGCGCAGTCGTCGTACGGCCCCAGAATGCGCGGCTTGTGCCACTGCGCCTCGCCCACTACGCTGTTCCAGTAGTAAAACGCACCGGACTCGTCGTCGTAGAGCTTCTCGAATGCCTGCTTCGTGAGCTCCACCACTCGCCGCCGCGCGATACGGCGCCGCGCCAGCCCCTGAATGAGCAACGCCGCGTCATCGACGTCTGCGCTCTTTCTCTTCGCGAGCGCATTCTCGTCGATGGCGTTATTTTTGCCATTCGATGGATTGTCCTTTTTCTTGCGCCGCTTCTTTTTCTTCTTCGCAGGATCTTCAAACACGGGAAGGTCGCGACTGCGTAAAATCTGCCGTTGCAATAATATTGGAAATATGCAACAGCGACAGTCAGTCTTTGAAACGCGCATGTGTGGGAAAAAAACAAAATCGACCAAGATTGATTCGGTCGGGAACTATCTCAAGTTTCATTTACCTTGGGCTTATGCCACACGCTGCGCTTCGTCCGGGTGATGAAATAATAGTAGGAACCCGTGATCTTGTCATAGCGCTTTTGGTACTCTTGCTTCACTTCGGCGAACACGCGATCCCGGGCCTGCATGATGCGGCAAAAGCCCTGGAGGTGTGCCGCCGCCTGCGATATGAGCCGATCCTCCTCACGCCCCGCCTTTTCATCAAAGTCTCCGAGGGCTGCTTCAAGCGCGTCCAGTCGGGATATATAACTATCCCAGGCCCGCCCGCTGCGGTACAGGTTCTGAATGCGAGTGGCGGCTGCGTTGCGAATGCGCAAGTGAAGAGCATACACAGCATCCTCATGTCGCCGCATGGCGAGCAGCGTGTCCTGTCGACAGACCATCGAGGTCACCTTCTGCTCATGCAGCTGCTGTCCACATTCGCGATGCACCCTGGCCTCCACCGCGAGTGCGGTCGCGAGCCGAGCGTCCGCCTTGGCGATCCGACGATTCAGCAAATTCAAACGCTTCACGAGCGTCGCCTCCTCCTCCAGCGACGCCTCGGTGCGGTGGGTGAACTCGTCCGCAACAATGATGACCTCTCCGAGCTGCCCTTCCACAGCGAGTAGCTTGACATGCTCGTTGGCGACTTTGAACTGCACCTCGGCCACGGCAATGGTTGCTTTGCTCTTGCGCTGCTCGATCTCGACGGCGAGCGCTTCCAGGCGCCCGGCCATCTTCTTCTCATGACGATAGCACTCGGTAATCCGCGCCTTGAGGGCTCTGAGCTCCTCGACGACGAGTCGAATTTCCTTTGGCTTTAGGAAGCGCTTCGTCTCATCCTGGAGCAACCCAAGAAGCCGCTCATGCATCACCTTATCGTGAAGGCCATCCTCGTCGTCATCGCCGTGGCGAAGGCGGAGCGCGCGGTGCCCTCCCCCACCGCCACCGCTCCCACTGCTGCTGCCGTTTTCGAACAAGTGAGTGACGTATTTGCTCCACCAGCCACGAAACTCGCCAAAGGTCACGTCTTTGGGGTGATCTTTGTCTGGCTCCCCGAGACGCGAGACTCTTCCTTCGACCGCGGTGAAGTCGGTGGCTGTCGTTCCGCTGATCCCGGAATCGTTGCCTAATGACAAGTCGTCCAAAGCCCCACTCGCGTCGGGTGTGGTTGGTTCAGGTGCCCCGGGAAGGTTGGCGAGCTTGAGCGCCTCCGCGCGGGCGGCTTGCTCCTTCTTCTTCACCTTCTCTTCAAAAAGAAGCGCAGCACCGTTATTGCCTCTCCAGAAAATCCCAGTCCCACCGAGCTTTTCCGAGGCGACCCCTGCGGTGGCGTCGCCTTCCTGCTCTTTATATGCATCGCCGTCAGCACGCTCCTCTGGACGCTCGGTGCCAAGGAATGTGCCGTCACGATCGCCGTCATCTTTTCCATCTTCTTCATCTCCCTCCTCCTCCTCCTCGTCCAGCTCCTCTGCATCTGGGCGACCTGATGCCCCCCAATACCAACTCGTCGGAGTTTTACTCGTGGCCGCTCCACTCTCGTTGTCTTTTCCGATGCTCGCTGTCGCCAGATCGAAGTCGCCCCCCGGACCCTGCGATAGCCCCTGCTGCGCGGTCCGGCTCGGTGAACTGCGCGACATGCTGCGGTCCGTCGAGCGATCCACCACCTCCAGCACATCGATTGGCAGTCTCTGGGGCTTCGAGCCCGTGAAGTTTGAGGCCGTCATGGCGGAGGGGAGGCTCTGCGGTCCCGTAAGGGGCGTGCCAGGCGCTAGACGGATTGGGCTGTCAGCTCGTGCTGCACCCTCTCCCGCGGAATCAATGACGGTCGTCAGACTGGGTGCCGACTGGAGTAAGCGTCGGCGCCGACGGATCGCCTCCCTCTCACCATCATCATCTGGTGCAGTCCGCAAGGCCCGCCGTCGCTAGTCTATCTGTGCATTTGCATCGGGCGCTTTATCTTCCGGCTGATCATTCGGTGGGATCTTCTGCTCCTCTAGCACCTTTTCGTTGGCGCTGCCGTCTTCTTTCACCTCGGTGGGCCCCGCCGCCTGCTCCTGCGGCCCCTCTCCACCTTCTCCCCCACCCCCCTCTTCCTCCTCTTCCTCCTCGTCCTCGTAGTATTCCCCTGCTTCGCGTTTCCGCCGTATTTCTTCCTCTTTCTGTTTCAGCAGCTGCAGCTGCTGAAGCCGCTCGAGCTCGGCCTCCCTCTCATCCTCCTCCTTCTGGAGCGCTTCCATGAGCGCCGCCTCCGCCAAGTCCGCCTTGATCCTCTCCTCGAAGTCGTGGACGCCGAAGGTCGTCTTCAGGTGCCATTCCGTGTAATTGAGCGACGGCTTTAGCGCCTCCAATTCCCTCTTCAGGGGGAACTTCGCCGGCGACACCTCCTGCAGGCGTGGCGTCGACAGATTGAAGTGGGTCGATCCGCTCCCCGGGAGTCACTCCCCGCTGCTCCGCAAGCCAAGCTCGGAGTCACGGCTAAGAACGTTGTTCATTTCCAACAACGCCACCATTTTTTCCTGCTTCGTCCGCGTCCGCTGGGCTTGCTCGAGCTCGCGCTGCCGCTGCAACAGCAGCAGGCGGCCGCGCTCGTTCACGGCCGACGACGGGGGCAGCCGCCGCTTTCGACCCGCCCCCCGAGTTCGAACCGGCGCTCCGTAGGCCTTGGTGGCCTTGGTGAAGGTGTCTGCGAGCTCCGGCAAGCGCTGCCGCGGTGGTCGTCGCTGCGGCGGTTCCCGCGGGTCCGGCTCCGCGTCCGGCCGCGGCTGCGGCGGCTCCACATCCGCCGACTGCGGCTGTGGCTGAGGCTGCCGCTCCGCGGCCGGACGCGGAGCCGGAGAGGAAGGATCCTTGACCGCTGTCGCGGCGGTGCCGCACCGCACGCAGAACTTCCAGGAAGCCTTCACGTCGCCGCCACACACGGGACACGTCGCCGCCATGTGTGTGGATTAGGGGAGGAGGAGCGGGCTGATAATTATTTCACTCTCTCATTGCTCGTTAGAGCAGGTCTCTACTTCTCTTTGAGTTTTCGACCCATTTATTTGAGGGGGCTAGATTGTAGGAAGTTTCGGTCAGGAGGCTGTCAGAGCTGGGAGGACGGTTGGCATCCGCTGTCCGTCGCATGCATGCCCTTGAACCCACGGCGTGGTTGTGCGTTCAATCAATGGATGCGGAAGCATTGACGCGACGTCCGGAAGACCCTGAGGGCCTTTGCTCGCCAGGTACGACGATCCAGACATACGTCCCCTCAGTCAGTCAGAGCTTGCTTGCCTCTCCTCTCTCTGGACAAACAGCTGACGGTGGCTGACTGCAGTTTCTTATCTGCTCGCCGCTCCCCAGTGCGACTCTCCGCTCCAGTCGGGGGCTGATATCCTGCGGATTTGCGCCTCGGCGGTGGACAAGGAGAAACGCTCGGAAGAGGACGGCGGTGTCGACGGTGGCGATGTGCGCGTTCGTTCGAAAGAGGTGCGCTTGCTTGCTTGCCTGGTTCATGCATTTCCCCCCTCGTCCGCACAGTGGACGTCGAGCACTAAAGAAACTGGACTGCTTGCTCATCTCGTGACATTCCTGCAGGTCCATTCCTCGTTCTTGCTCCCGTCTCTCGTGCATCGTAGGATGCAAAAAATGCATCGAATGGGGTGCCTCTCTCCCAGCGTCAGCTCACCATAATCTACTTCCTCGCGTGGCTCTGGCGGAAGGTGAAGAGGCGCAGCGTGCGAAAGTCCCTCCTGGAGAAGGAGGACAGCGTGAAGTACGCGCGGACCAAGGACGCCGACCTCTTCGACGCCACCGACCGTCCTGCGTAGGCAATCAAGCGGCACCCTAATGTACTCCATCGTGTCTGTGAATGGAAGTGGCCATCAGCGCAAGGTGAAAATGTGCTTCGAAACCGCTTTCGCGCCCCTCCGCCGTCTCGCATGCCCAAGGAGTGGATTGACGGATTCGTGGAGCTCGCTGGCCTTGCGCGTGGCCGACGCGGAGAGGTGGGTGTCTGATTTCATCATCTCTTGTAACTCACACTCACGTTTTTGGTCTCGGTGATACAAACTTTGCATTACTTCTTTGCACTATAGGTACGATATCGACTCAAAGGCATGTGCCAGGCGCTCTTGTCGGCAAAGCGCGCGTCGTCGCGCGTCAACAATCCGCGCGTCGCCTTCATGGCACCGTCAGCTCGATGGCCCGCTCTTCCATCATCGTATATACGCCTCTATATGCCCACGAAGATGCACCCTCTATATAACTTAAGCGCGCGCTTGGTAATGCACCGACCTCACCCCACTCCACATATAAAGTATTAGCGAATTATAACACAAAAAAGTTTGAGCTTGAGACACCAGAGAACACGGGACGCGCGACGCGGACGCGGACGCGACACGACGGACACGCGACTCCATCGCTTGTGTTGCACAGCGAAGTCTTGAGCGAGGTGGAGAGCCGCAGTCGCTACACAGCCTGCGCACCCTTTTCATTCATATTCGAAGGCCGTACCCAAAACCATACGTAATTGTTATGGCATGAAAGAGGTTAGGTTTGGAGGCAGTGCGGAGTAACAAATGCTTGTACGCTGAGTTGCGCACATTTACATACATTTTGGTGGGTCTGGCGCATCTTCCCAAAGTCGGATCGACGAACCAAGCGAGAACTGGTTTCAGAAGACGTCGGAGAGCGATTATGAAACGGTGAAAACAAAGTCGGGTAGTAGTTTGGGTGGGTTCGAGACCAGGGTGCACGAAATTGAAAACATTTTGTACCAAGTTTTTTCTGCGTTGGGCTCCCGAGTCTCCGCGCCGCGTCGTCGGTACGAAAAAATTATACGGCGCTGTTCATCAGGAGAAACCTGCGCGTCCCAAGGTGCAAGACGGTCCGAATATCAGCGCGGCGGTGCTCCATATGGTCCGCCTCTTCACCACCTCTGGAGCGGGACGGACTGTTTCGCCCACATCATGAAGCAGCTCCTCAACGACCTGACAGATCAAAGAATGCTTACATGAGCGCCTCCACAGGGAGCAATGTGCAACTCTGAGCCCGAGAAACCGGAGGCATCGGTAGACAGGGGCGCCCGCGAGCTCCCCCTGTCTCCAGGACAGGACCGTCGAAAACTTCTTCCTTTCTCGCCTGTAAACAAATGCAGGTCAAATAAATAAAGAGGTAGCATTTTTAATTAATTGTTGCCAGATTTAATTGGCCCCAGTTTTGAAGATATCATGGAGTGATGACAATGACGCGCCCGTTCCTCCTCTCTTTGGTGGCCACCGCTTCCCTGGTGGGTCTCGCGGGGGGGTTCCGTGTCACTGGTGGTCCCTCCTCGCCGCTACGATGGAGGGGGCTGCGCTTCTCCTCGCTGTCCGATGCCGTCGCGGCTATGGATGCGGGGGAGCTCGAGCGGGCCGAGGCGCTGCTGATCGAAGCCCGGGCTTCCGATCCGCACCGGGACATGCCGAAGAGGCTGCACGAGGCGTTCTGCCGGTTGTTTCGCGAGCACGCAGCGGCAGATCCGGCCGCCGTGTGGCCGCTCGAGGGTACCGCGGCTCTGCACGCCGACCAGGAGGAACATGAAGCAGTTCTCGACGCCTGTCGCGAAGCCCAGCGGCGGGGCGCCCTCACTCCGGCCATGCGCATGCGGCGTTTCCACGCCGCGAGGGCCTCGTTCCAGTGGCACGGCGACGTGCGCATCGACGAAGAGGCGGTGGAGCTCGCCTCCTACGCGGGCGCTGCGACGGTGGTGCCTCCCTTCACGGCGCTCTCCATGCCGCTCGCTCCGGATGTCCTGGCGAGAATCGCCAAGGCGTATCTCGAGCGGTCCATCGAGCGGTCCATCGCTGCGAACGCGTCGTTGCCACCGCCGCCGCCCGCTCCGCGGCCCGGGGAGCCGCTCGTCGTCGCATTCATCACCCCCGACGCAAACGGGGCGCACCCGCTCGGCCAGTTGATGGCCGGCACGTTCCGCCACTTCTCGAAGCACGACGTCAAGCTATTCTCCATGTGCAGAGACGACGGCTCGCCCTCTCGGGCCGATTTCGTCGTCGGCACATCAGCGGTCGTCGATGTGACGGCCTGGCGGCCCGCGGACATCGCAGCGGAGGTGCGACGCCAAGGCGTGCACGTGCTTGTGGACCTCTGTGGGGTGAGTTCCACGGGTGTGTCTGTCTATTTGTCTGCGTGGGCTGGAACTGACTGACTGACCTGACCGACTGACGGACCGGACCGACTGACTGCTCACGTGCCCAACCGTCCGACCCCGTACGCTCGTTCCGCAGCACGCGGGCACAGCCGACGTCACCGAGGTGATGGCCATGCGCCCTGCCGCCCTGCAAATCCAGGGGGCGATGGGTACCCCAGCGCCCATGGGTGACGCGCCTACGGTGCCGGCAGACGCAAAGATGGAGGGCAGGGAGGGCGGAGGAGTAGCGGAGCTGCCAGTGTACGACTATGCCATCGCCGACGCCATCTGCGTCCCCGACGAGGCGCTCGGCGACGCTTCAACCGCCTGGAAGTGGGGTTGGGGTGGGCGCTTCGAGCACAAGGCGCTACGCCTCCCACGGACCTATTTCGTGTGCGACCACGCCCGCGCGTCGAAGCACGTCTGGGCCTCAGCCCCACCAGATCGAGCGAGCCTGGGCCTGCCACCAGCCGGGGAAGGCGTGATCCTCGCCTGCATGAACCGCGGCCACAAGGTCGACGAAGGAACTTTTCGGCGCTGGCTCAGCGTCCTGCAGCGAACCACGGACGCCGGTACGGTGCTGTGGATGCTTGCGCCCTCCCAGGAGGGGAGGAAGCGACTGCGGCGCGTGGCGGAATCCCAGGGGGTGGATCCCGCGCGGATAGTTTTTGCGGGCCTTGTAGCGCGGGAGGACCACCTCCACAGACTACGGGCGGCAGACCTCGCCCTCGACACCCGCGTGTACAATTCCCACACCCTCGCAGCCGACTACGCCTGGGCCGGCCTACCAATGGTCACGGCCCTTTGCGGGTATGCTGACCTCCGTAACAGCCTGCCCCACGAAGCGGCGTGGGCGTCACGCGTGGGTGCTTCGATTGTTTCGGCGCTCGGTCTCGCCGACGAGCTCGTGGCCGCAGACTGGGAGGGCGCCTATGAGGATTTGATCGTGGAATTGTCCGCCGACACCACGCGTCGCCATGCACTGCAGGAACACTTGGCCGATGGTCGCACCGAGGTGCACTTGGCCAGTCTCTGGAATACCTCTGAGTGGGCTGAGGCGGTGGAGCGTGGTATCGATAAAGCGTGGGGAGCGAACTCGTGGGATCATATTTCGCTGGAAACGCAACCTCAAAGCGAACTCGACTTTAAAGTGGTCAGTGTGTATATCTGAAACCAGAAGAACATCCTCTTCTCACGAAGCTCCATCATTCATTCATCCTCTTCTCTGTTTCGCACACTGACAGATCGCCCTGGATAGACCGGAGAGGATACGAAGTGTAGAGCGAATGGAGCGGGCATTACCCGAAGTGACAAGATTTGCGGCTATCGACGCTCTCCGTTACCCTCAATTTGCGGCCAAAGCGGCAGCGGATTTGGGCATTCGTCTTGCACCAGATTGGGAAAAGCAGGCGACGAGCGGACAGATCGGCTGTTGTGTCAGCCATGTATCTGTGTGGAAAGAGGCCGCGGGGTCCGCGAGGCCGTGGACGGTGGTTTTGGAAGACGACGCGGTTATCAATGAAACGTTGTTCTCCAGCACCGTCGATGGCATGTTAGCAGAGCTGGAGGATAGCGGAAGAGACTTTGACATCCTCTACCTCTACCTCCACCCCGAGCAGCGACCGGCGTCGCTTCGATTAGCATCCCTACCATTAGAACCACCCTTGACGCAGGAGGGCTTTCATTCATGGTGTCTCTTGGCCTACGTGCTCTCTCGGAAAGGCGCCTCAAGGCTTCTTGGGCATGTGAACAATTGCGACGAGGAGATTTATTGCCCAATCGACAACTGGGTATCCGATCTTCGAAAACGCGGCAAGCTGGACGTCATGTGTCCGACTGTCCACGGATTTGTCACGAACGGCGGCCAAATCGACCTTCGAGAACAGGCAGAGGATGGAGGGCAGGCATACCTTAAATCCAACCTTTGGGGCTCCCCTCTTTGGACGGAGATGAACAAAACCTAAGCCTTATAACTCTACCATTTGATGTTACACGCTTTTAGGGGTACTGTGTACTGTGTACCGGGATCGGGTTTTATGTCTGGGATCGAGGAGCCCGGAGCCCGCTTCTCGGCCTACCTCTAGGACCTACCACCGAGCTCCTTCGGAGTTCTAGTTTACTCCATTATTAAGAAAAGGCGAATAAAATCCCCTCTCCTCCGTCCACCTCCCCTCTTCTCTTTCCCACGGTCTTTGCGTCTCTTCAAGATTTGTAACCATTATTGAGGTCGTGGTCCGTGTTGCCACATTCAGAGGGAAGAACTCCCGGAGATGGGTCACCTTTTTTCTGGTGCCGCTACCGAGTATATAGTGCAAAAAAAGGTCGATGTTACCAAGGTCGTATTGTACAAGGTCATCAAGGTGAAGTGGGGACATTGGCAGAAATATGGGCTCACCTGGATCTGCTGCTGCGGCTGCTTTGGTTGATGCTGCTGCCATCCCTCCCTTTGACTTGGACGGTCTTCGCGTCGACGACGAGAGGACTGGCTTCCGTGAAGTCAGTTTCAACTTGATGGATGGGGCCTCATCGGGCCGGAGTCTACGCTCGAGCGCCATGAGCATCTTGCGGAAACCCACGTTCAGCTGTACGCACGGCCGCGCTGTTTAGTCATATCGGAGGGGGGAGAAGAAGGTGGGTGACTTGCAGGAGGATAGGAGTGAGAACACACGGAGATAGATACCCACCTTCTTGCACGGTCTTCAGGGCTTCCCGGAGCGTAAATCCATCGATCTGTGGGCGCGCACCGATTTTGCAATGGTGATCGTAGGTTATGTCAGGTTAGGCTGTGGCTTCCGGAGTCCTTCGCAGGCGTGGACTACTTTTGTAGTAATTCGTATAATGCTGATCACCTACCTGCATAAGGAACTGGATGACCGAGGTGGCGCTGCGGGACTTGCCCCGGAAGCAGTGCACGAAGGCAACACCTCCCTCGGCGATGGCGGTTTGCACGAAGGTGTTGATGGCATCGAAGTGGTCGTCGAGGGGCGCCTCGTCGACGTCGTCTACTTTCACGACCAGCTTCGCCACGACGCTGGGGCACGTATCCTGCCAGTCGCCGCTCTCCCTCGGAATCACGTAGTTCACGTTGCGCTCGGGCCGGTTCTGACCGCAGATGGTGTTCGCCAGGTCCACGACGTGCGTGACCCCCGCAGCGCTGAGCCTCTTGCCGTCGACGGCTGCCGTGATGTCCCCGATAAATAGACGGCCCTTCGACACCTCGTTGATGTGCTCGTCCGCCTTGTCCAGTACGAAAGGCTCCTCGCCCGCGTCCGCCGCCCCATTAGCAGCAGGCGCTTCGTCTCCGGAGGCGGCGGCGGTGGATGCAGCAGTAGTCGCGGCGGTGGATGCGGCGGTGGTGGTCGCGGCGGTGGCCGCAGCGGCGGATACGGCGGTGACGGCGGACGCAGCGGCGGCGGTGGTACTACGAACCAGGTCGTCGTACTGCTGCATCAGCTCCCGCGCCATGCCATCATCTTCCTCGGCCTCGGCCCGGCTGATTTCGACGCGGAGAGAGTCGAGTGTCTTCTGCGTGAAGGGGCTCGCAGGCGGCAGGCCGTCGCCGGGAGCAGCAGCAGCAGCATCAGTAGCAGTAGCGGCAGCCTCCTCCTGGCCTGCTGGCGGCGGTGAGTCCGTTGCTGGGAGGGGCATAGTCGTCGCAGCGGGCGCACTGATCACACAGCTCTCCTCGGATGACGTCACCGCCGCCGCGACGCTGCTTGGAGACCCCTCCGGGGAGACGGGCGGCTTCCCCGAGGATCCAGGGGCAGGCGGCGTGGACGCCGCAATGAGCATTCCCACAACGGTTTATAGATACGAGATCAGAGGTCCCCCGGATACAGGGGTCCCGCAGAAATAGGGATTTTCAATTTATAGGAGTTACTAAAATCCACCATTTTCATTTCCTGGATTAGAATTCATAGTTGGAGGGATCTCTCTTGATATTACGCCACCTCGCCCTCGAGGTAGATCCGCCGTCCGCCTCGCCCTCTCGAGGTAGATCTGTCTACTGGGGTGTGGCTGCTGGCGATATGGCGCCTCCCGCCAAGTCTCCGCTCGGCTGGATCGCCTCTGCTTTCTCGTGGCTGATCCGGCTCTTCATCGCGAAGCGCGTGGTGGAGACTGCCTTCGACATTCGCCTGTTCGCGATCAAGTCCTACGGCCTGGTGATTCACGAATTCGGTAAGACAAGACGATGCTCCACCTGTTTCGATACTCGCGGCCGACGAGAAGCCCTGACGCTGTCTCGCCACCCCACTCTCCGCCCTCTTTTTTTTTGCGCCCTGCTCCCCCAGACCCATGGTTCAACTTCCGTGCCACGCAGTACCTTGCCGACAACGGCATGAAGGCGTTCTTCCAGTGGTATGACTACATGAGCTGGTACCCGCTGGGCCGCCCCGTGGGCACGACGATTTACCCCGGCATGCAGATCGTGTCGGTGTTCATCTGGCGCGTGCTCAACGAGTACATCGGCATAGAGATGAGCCTGAACGACGTCTGCTGCTATGTCCCGGCCTGGTTTGGCGCGATCGCTACGGTCTTCCTCGGCCTGCTCACGTACGAGTGCACCGGTTCGGCGAACGGGGCGCTCGTCGCGAGCGCCATCATGGCCGTGATCCCCGCGCACATCATGCGATCCGTGGGCGGCGGCTACGATAACGAGTCGGTGGCGATGACGGCGATGATGATGACCTTCTACTTCTGGGTCGCCTCCATCGCGGCGCCCACGCACATGCGGAAGGCGGTGGCCGTCCTCGCGGGCCTCGCTTACATTTTTATGGTGGCGGCTTGGGGAGGCTACATCTTCGTGATCAACATGGTGGGCGCGCATGCGGCGCTGCTGGTCCCCCTCGGCCACTTCAACGACCACACGTACCTCTGCTACACGCTCTTCTACGCGATCGGCACCTTTGGTGCCACGCACGTGCCCGTGGTGGGCTGGACGCCCCTCAAGAGCCTCGAGCAGGTCGCGCCGCTCGCCGTGTTCCTGGGCTACCAGGTCTTGTACGCGTGCGAGATCGAGCGCCGCCGGAGGAAGGTCAAGGTCCACTCGCAGGCGGCGTGGCAAATTCGCTTCCGGAACTTCAGCATCGCGGCCGGCGCGGCCGCCGTGGTGGTGGCCATGCTCTTCCCGACGGGCTACTTCGGTCCCCTGTCGTCGCGCGTGCGCGGTCTTTTCGTGAAGCACACGCGCACTGGCAACCCCCTTGTCGACTCCGTTGCCGAGCACCAGCCGGCGAACGAGCAAGCGTACAAGACCTACCTGCACCACACCTACAATGTGGCACCTTACGGCTGGGCGCTCGCCTTCGTGCACACGCGGCCCCAGGCGCGGTTCCTCATCATCTGGGCCGCCGTTGTGTTCTTCTTCGCCAACAAGATGATGCGGCTCGTGCTTCTAACCGGCCCAGTCACGTCCGCCCTGTCGGGCTTCATCCTCGGTGGAGTCCTGGACTGGTGCCTGAACCAGTGGTTCGGGGCGTGGCCTTTTATGGTAACGCCGCAAGAGAGCGAAGAAGCAGAGGAGACGAAGAAGTTGAAGCAGAACGGCAAGAAGGGCAAAGGTGGCAAGCCCCCTCAAGCCGCAGCCGCCGCACCGACCGCCGAGGAGGAGGATACGTTCGCAGAAGTTACCAAGTTGAAGAAAATCGTGCACGGCAAATTCATGTCGGTCTACGACCTCCCGCAATCCAAGATCGTGCGCAAGATAGCTTCGTGTGCTCTTATGGGCTGGTTGGCGCTCGCGTCGCAGTCATATGGCACGGAGTTCTACAAGTACAGCTACGACATGGCCGAGCAATTGTCGTCCCCGTCGATCATGTTCCATGGCCAGCTTCGTGACGGATCGATGATCACCGTGGACGACTACCGTGAGGCCTACTGGTGGCTGCGCGATAACACGCCGGAGGACTCGCGGGTCATGGCCTGGTGGGACTACGGCTACCAGATCGCGGGCATCGCGAACCGGACAACCATTGCCGATGGTAACACGTGGAACCACGAGCACATTGCTACCCTTGGTCGCTGCCTGACATCGCCGGAGAAGAAGGCGCACGCCATCGTCAAGCATCTCGCGGATTACGTGCTCATCTGGACTGGAGGAGGGGGTGACGACCTCGCCAAGAGCCCCCACATGGCGCGAATCGGCAATAGTGTGTTCAGCGACATCTGCCCAGGTGACCCGACGTGCTCCCAGTTCGGGTTTTATCAAGGAGGACAGCCCACGCCGATGATGGCCGAGTCGCTACTCTTCAAGCTGCATTCGCACATGATGCGCCCGGGCATTCAGGCGGACCCTAACCTTTTCAAGGAAGTATACCGCTCGCGGTATCACAAGGTGCGTGCAACAACGTTTACTGGAGATGAGAGTGAAATGCACAAATAAAAAAAAACGAGCAAAGTAGTGCTTAGCTCCTACCCCCCCCTCTCTCTCAACTATGGAACATGAAATAAACACTACGATCAGGTTCGCATCTTCCAAGTTATTGGCGTGAACAAGAAATCCAAAGCGTGGGTCGCCAACGCAACGAACCGCATTTGCGACGCCCCGGGATCCTGGTAGGTTCGCTCAATATTTCTGGTGCAGTGCCTTATTTTGGTCTCGCGCCGCCAGTATATCTAACCCTCGTCTTCATCCATCTCCCTCCAGGTATTGCACCGGTCAGTATCCGCCAGCGTTGAAGAAACTCATAGCTCGTCGGAAGAACTTCGCCCAGCTCGAGGACTTCAACTCCGGGAGCAAGAATGAGGAGTACCACAAGGAATATATGGCTCGCATGGCCGGTGAGAAGCGGGGAGGTGAAAAGCCTGGCTACAGCGACGAATCCTCGGGCATGAAGAAGAGAAAGAAGCAGGCTGCCGCCGAAGACAGCAAGAAGAAGTCGCCACCGTCGGAGGGGCCGAAGATCAGGAAGCGCGCCAAGAAGTGGGCAGAGGCGCTTCCATGGGCCAACACTGAGAACACGAATGTGCTTTACAGCTTGATCGAAAGCAACGAGGTCGATGCCCTTGAGGAAATGATCTCAACGAATCCGGACGTCGTACACAGCCGGTACGTCATAATTTTCGTTCTTGCTCGCACCTTCCCTCCTTGCGAATCATCTGACACGCAACATTGGTTCCATTTATTTATAGGTCGGAAGATGGTCGTGGCCCACTGTGGTGGGCGTACGAATTCAAGCGTACCGATGTAATCGATCTACTGACGAAATATAAGGTTCGCACTGATCTTACGGACGTCAATGGAAAATTCCCGCACGAATAACCGCAGCCGCGGAAGATCGCAGGCGGAAAATCACTAGTACTGCGGCAACTTCCTGACCATGAAATTGAAGGAAGGTGGTTGCCCTGTGCAGATTGAAGTGAAGAAGACAAAGAACGGCAACTCCTCTCGCTCGTGATTGGGGTCCCATATCTTTGCGAAGAAGAATGGCACATGCGAGCGGCGGACAGCGATCTGCGATTATGGAAACTAACCTTAGTTTCCTCAGGGCATGGAGGGTCTGTTCATCAGCCGAATTCCCGTGAATTTCATGTTCATGTTGTTGGATTGTGGTGGGTGACACACAGGCGACAGTGCGACAAGCGCGCGTGCGTGGCTCTTGATATTGGGAGTGAGAGCTGGGCGTTGTTGGATGTCGGAGTTGGGAATGACAAAGTGGAAAGTGGCCCAAGGGAGTGGTGGGAGAGAAAATTTAAAATCGCCATTTTTTTATTTCAAAAAAAATATAAACTGAAACTGAAACATTAAAGCGTGTGGCGTATAGTCGTCGGTTCCTATATATCTACAAATCTAACTACAAAAAAAAGTTCAAAGACGAGCCCAAGTTTTTCGAGTTGTAAAAAAACTCCCGTCGTCTCCGCGCCCCTACTACCACCTAAATCCTAATGCCAATGCCCTAAATCTCTCAGTAGCAGACAGAAATTCACAGAAAGACACAGCAGACACATCACTGCTGACACACCCTCGCATCTCGCATCGAATCTGCTGGCTGCTAGCTGCATGGGTAGCTGACCACATGGCTGGCCATATATCGCTTGTCACTTGTCCCTAACTTCTGACTTCCTGCTTCCCGCGCCGTTTTGATTTTTGCGTTTGCAGTTATATATACGCCGTTCCCGTCCATTTATTTCTACTTCGTCCGCGATTCGGGCCTTGCGGCCTTGTTCTTGTTCAGCTTCAAATTCAGGTGAATGCGCTCAATGTCACGAGCCATGCGATCAAATCTTGGCGCTTTAGCAAATGCATTGGCACCGCGCCCTGATTTCCCCTTCTTCGTTGCCGCGGCCATTGAGCTCCCAGAGCTTCGAGAAGCGCGCCGGCGCTCTTTAGCTTCCAACTGCTCTTCCAACAGCATCTGTCGGCGCTTTTCGTTGATATAGGCCCTTTCGACCCCAAGCTCTGCAAGGTACTGCCACTCCTGTTGACGTGTGCTTGAAGAGTGGTCACCAGCCGTTCTGGTATTCGTCGTGTGCGTCGAACGAGTGCTCGGCGTAGTCGGCAGAGCATGGTCGTCTCCGAAAACATCACCAAGGACGACGCGGTAAGTCGAAGTGCTGTTGTTCGAGCTGAAGGTGATGTTTTCCTCCGTGGGCACATTCTGTCCCCCTGGCCAAAACGCAAGGTTCATTTCTTTGGCTAGAGCGTCCATGAGCGCTTGCTCCAGATAGATTAAAGGGAAGTCCGTGGCATCGAGTTTTTCGCCGGACTTCGACCCCAATGACGACAACACGGTTTGCGCCGATTCAGATGTCGATAAACTGAGAGGAACGTCGGATCCCTGATAAACGTCGTTAACCTCGGTTTCGAGTTGAAAGATTCTTATTCTCTTCATGCACTCCACCAAACGCTTTCGTAAGGCGTTCAGAGGCGCCATCTGCCTTCTCCATTCTCGAATTCCACCTCCCGCGGGGGATTCTCCCAGGGGCATCGCGCTTCGAAGACAACTCAACGTCTGGCGGACGGCTGCGACTCCAACTTGGAGATTTCTTCGCTTCAACTGCTGTCGAGACATTGCACCGTCGTTGTGATTGGCTTCGGACAAAGTCGTATGCGAGACTCCCTGACCAAAGTATCCCCCGTTTTCCTGCAAACGACGGAGAGCCGTTTCGAGCATCTGGTGACACTTCATAGCGATAACCAAAGGAGACAACGGAGAGACGCGAATGCTGAAGACAATCCTGCAGTCTGCCAAGAACAAACTCCCACGCCTCGAGCCAGCCAAAACATTCGAGCCATGCGAAGCAAGCCAATGACTGGGATTGAGTGGGATTGCAAACCATGACACAAGGCTCTTCACCAACTCTAGTGTGCACGCGACATCTCTTGCTTCGTCTCCATAACCCTGCATGTAACTCTCGGCCGCTCGAGAAACTGCGCCCGCCGGTCCTTGTTGCTGAAATGGTAGGCACTGCATCATGAGCGCAAGCACACGTTGAGCGGTAGTTTTAGAAGTTCCACCCTCATCATCTGCGGCTGTGTCGGTGAGAATGATGCCGCTCCCCTCTAAAGTTAGCGGAATAGCTGCTTCAAATAGAGGAGGGACCTGCGCACTCGCCTTCGAGGAGCCAGCAATGGTCGATGCGCCAAAAGTACGCTCGAATGTCTTGACGACTGACAGTGACGAAGATTGCTGCGGTGTGTCCGGTTGGACATCGTGTCTTGCGGCCGGCGTTGGCTTCAAATGTTCGTTCGACGCTGCGGTTGGAGTAGATAGCTGCAGTGCTGTTTCGGGGTGCGCCCCTTTCAGTGGGTGTGCCCGAATATTCATTTGGCTAGATTGGTTGCTGACGGACAGAGAAATGGCGACTTGTACGGGCACAGTGATCTCGGCGTTTACCTCCGTCTCGTCGCCGTCCCAAGACGCGATGCTCCATTGCCGGCGGGGTGTCTTCTCTCGCCAGCCTTTGGGTTGCGGCGTTGCCGGCTCGTCCTCTGTTGGGATTGAAATCGGCGGTACGTCTCCACCGGCCGTACTGAGCTGCGGCGCAGCTGTCAAGAAAGTTTCGCTTACCCCGCTTGCTCCCGAGGTAGCGAGCTCCCCAAGCGCTGCGGCGCGCTCAGCGTATTCGAGAACGTATTTTTGAGTTTGGAGCTCCTCGTCGCTGAAATCGTCGTGCTCCTCGTGCCCTCGCACGAGTTTAGCATAGCAACGAAGGGCGGTCTCAGCACCAAGGCCAGCAATGTGGACGAGCAGAGCAGATGTGCAGGTTGACGAAAGCTGCCCCTCCGTAGGTTCCAGCGGCTTGGAACTTGAGATCATCGACTTCGTCGCACTTCTCATCTGGACAACACCAGTAAAAAGCTCTATTTCGGTGCTCAAGGCGAGTCCTTCATTTCTGTAATTTGTATATTTCTCTCGGAGGCGGTCTTCTTCTAACTGCCGTCGAGCAACGAGGTCAACATCCACGTCCTCGTGGAAAGAAATTGACACCTCTTGGTTCTCAGTTGTTGAACCATCTTGGGGTCTCAAAATGACGTCAGCAGACTCCGATACCACTAATGCCGCACCTGCTGGAGCGGCCGCCCCTGCGACAGCGGCGTTGGCGACGGCAGCAGCGGCGGCGGCGGCGGCGGCGTTGGTGGCGGCTTCAGCAGCAGCGGCGGCGGCGGCGGCGGCGGCGGCTTCAGCAGCCTGGTCAAGGCGAATTACTTCCTCCCACGTCACATACGCTACGGTTGCAGTTAAACTTGTGGTTGCGGCGGCTTTTGAGGTGACAGGTGCAGTTGAGCCTCCTTCCGCGGGGACTCGTGATCGCTTTGCCTCACGGAGCACCGCCAAAGTCTCTGCGCATTCTTCAGGCACCTGCTTTCCGATAAGCCGTCGCACACCACTGAACCATCGTTTGAAGCCGGAACTATCCATCAATGCACGGCTGCTGACTGCGCGACTGGAATGGCTGGCAGCATTGTCGCGCTTTGCGGCTTCAAAGAGGATAAATACGGAGTGCAGCCGTGCGGCACGGCATTGAATCTGCTGCCAGGTAGAGGGGTCAATAGCGCTCTCTCCAATTGCTACTTCAGTGATCTCGTCCTCGAAGGCGGCAATGGAGCAAGGAGAGGGACAAAGCACTCTGGGGTCGAGTTCCAGCCCGATTATGTGCGACTGCGAGTCTGGCAGGGCGAGAATCTGCTGCGCTGTGTTGGACGAGGGCCTGGAGATGTCCGCCTTCGGGAAGCACGGTGGCCAAGAAAATAATTGAGCCCGGCCTTGCAACTCGTGCTTGCATATCCCTGGTAAAGACGCCAGCGTTCCATCGCTCTGGGCTTGCTCCCAAGCGCGCACCTTGACGGAAAGCACTTGGTGCAGCTTGATTGACGGATTGAAAGTAGTCCCAGAAGATTATTGGAAGCGTAGAGCACAATTAGGGAACGGCGCATACTCACTCGTACCACAATTGCACAGGATAATGGACTAAAAACTCACATCAGCGTTGAAGCGCTCATCGAAGGTGTCAGCCGGCACCCGAGCTGGTTCGGTGTCGTCAAATGCGCTCAACTTTGGCCGGGCGTGGAGGTGCGGCGGCAACTCAGAGGCACCCTCCAGAACCTGCATCAGTGCATTAGAAGAAACGCCAGTGCGCCCTTTCTCCTTGCCGGCGGCCTCGAAGACGATGACGATCGCGGCGTCACTTAATTTCTTGCGGGGTACGCGTAGCTCATTTCGAAAGAAGGTGCGAACGTGCTCAAGGCCAAACTCATCGACACCCCCGGTCAAGTCGATGAGCCTATTCCGGGCGGCCGAAGCCGGCACCTTTGAATTGGCCCAGCAATCGCGGGCACGGCTAAGGGCCCCCGACACATGGGCGGGACGCATGTCGAACTTGGGAAGCGGCGGAGCGGGGTGAGCCAGTGCGAGAACCGTCGCATTCTCGTTTGTCGCGTGCAGCACCATCGGCATCTGCACATCCAGCAGCGCCACCACGTCGTCCACTTCCGCAGTCTCTGTCTCCGCGTCGCCGGCTAGAAACCAGTCCGCTGGAGCGTCGGGCGACGACGAGAGCTCCGGCGCCTCCCCTCCAACCGCCGTGAGCGCCTCGCGCGGCACAGCGTGGACTCGTTGCGGTTCGCCAGGGGATTGCCCCACCATTTCGAGGTCGTAACGCTGATCCAGGGCCAGACGATGCCTCCGCAGGTTCCAGGACCGCCGCGTTGAGCGGGGAACGGCCAGAACCCACCAGTTCCGCCAGCGGAAGGCACAGGACGACTTGTGCGGAGCATCTGCCACCACTGACCGCTGCAGGGCGAGGTTCCCCTGAAAGCCGCAAGCAAGCAGGTAACACGCAGCGCGGCGGACGCCCGAGTGCGGTGCCTTGGTAGCGTGGCGCAGGAGCAGCTCGTACAGGCTCTCGTCCGAACCTGGGACGGCAGGCTTCAGCATGGCCGCTCGTAGCGGAGCTTCATACTGCTGATCAGACGCCAAGGTGCTCCAGTTCTGCATCACAACGCTCCAACTCTGCTGCCGCTCCGCCACCCCCGCCGCGAGAACGAGCTCTTTCACGAGCGTCATTTGACCCACGCGAGCGTGAAGGAATGGGGACCCCGCGCGCCGTAGGGCGTCACGGACCAGAGATAGGGCGTCACGGACACCAGATAGGTAACCGTAGCGGTAAACGACGAACTGCCTTAAAATAATAAATTACTACTTAGACAAATAATTCCAACGGGTGAACAGTCGGCTGAGCGCGACAGGGGAAGTAAGTAGTACAATGGAAATGGAAATAGGAAATACTGGTCAGCCACGGCCCCTGCGTGGGTCCTAAGCCGGGGAATCGAAATGGCGAAAACCGAAAAAAAACGAAATAGAAAATGCACAGATTTTAGGCCGCTGCGGAGGGCGCCACCTCGCCACTGCCCTCTCTCTTTGCTTCTTCGCGGCTTTTTTCCGTGGAGCTCTTTCGTTTATGCTGCTCATGATGCTGCTCCTCTCTTCTCGCAGCTAAGCCGGGGAACCGGGGAATCGAAATGGCGAAAACCGAAAACCGAAAACCGCAGCTGTCACAGCAGCCACCTGCAACACCACTCTCTCTCTCGCCATCGCCATCGCCTTTGCCTGGCTTCCCTCTCTGAGCTCTGAGTACACCCCCCTTTCTTGTCGTGATGACTTAGGTTTGTAAACTCCAGGTCGGGGTTTGGCAGATTTAGTTCTCCCTTCCTCTTCGATTTTTTTTGTGGGCGTGGGCTGGATTGTGGGGCGTGAGGTTGTTTGTTGTTTGGGTGCGTTTCGATAGTCCTGGAGCCTGGAGCGCCTGCTGCTATAGGATTTACCACTGGTTTTGCAAGAAAATTGCAGCATTCATTTTTTCTTGAACTGTCAAGGGTGCGTAGGCAGCCCCTAATGTCCGGATGAGTGAACCGTCATGTTCTAGTTTCCTACTGTCGCTTTCTTCCATGGGACAAATTGCCATACTACTGTTCTTCCTGATATCACCCACAGGGCTGCAAATGTCGAAATCGCCGTTGCTGTCGCCGGCCACTTCATCGCAGTCATCCTGCATCGCCATCTCGTTCTCCGCTGAGAAGTCTTCATTGTCGAGGTTGAGGGTGCTTGTACTCCAGGAACCGGCAGAGCCGACAGCAGGCGGTGAACCAGGTGCCGGCAACAACATAGAGCTGCAGGTGGGTTCTGAGGATGAAGAGGAAGATGGCGTCATGGCAGGGAATGTTCGAAGGAGCCAATCGTCGTCGTCGTCGTCGCCATCGATCTGTGAGATTGGATAATTGGATTGTGACATTTGAATCGAGCCAATCGCATTTCAAACCTCAAAGGAAGAATTCGCCGCATTTCTAATTTCGGCTACACACCTTGCCGTCCCTGTTGTCTTCTTCGTCGCTACTGTTGCTTAGAAGGCAGTCCATGGGGTTGTTGCGCCGCTTTGCGCTCCAGCGGACTTCGGACTCGATTTGCTTGTCAGTTTTCTCGCCGCCATAGTGAAATTCGTCCTCGCTCTTTGATATTTGCAGCGGTGTGTAAATCAATGGGGATTGGGACAGCGCGGTGAACAAAGAATAGGCAAGCCAGTTGACATTAAAATTGGGGGCGTTCATGTTTGGTTGTTACCTCCTCGTCATCTGCGTCGCTACCATCACCACTGCTGCAGCGGTAGACTTCGAGAGAGCGCTGCGACCAAGGCTGCTTTTGCGTGGCGCTACCACCAGCCATCTGTGCAGCAGTAGCGAGAGCATAACTCCGCACCTGGTCATCGTCGTCGTAATCTGCTTCATTATCGCAAAACACCATATCTTCAAATGAGCCGTCGTTATCCTCGTCACTGCTGCTTAAGTCAAACACGCTACGACTACCCAACTTGCGGTGGGCCATCGTGGCCGACTTATTATTGGATAAGGAATTGAGTTGGCAAGTGAGCGAGGTGAGATTTCAGAGCCAACTAAATGAACTTTAATGGGGGGAGCTTTTGTTCGAGTCTTCGTATTTTGGTCACTATTACCTGGTAATCGTCATCTGTATCGACCTTGCCATCGTTGGTTAAAAGTTGGGTAGTCGCATATGTGAGCGAGTCGGAGAGTTATTAGAGTGAGTGAGTGAGTGACTGGGAATATCCATACGTACCAAATCGTCGTCGTCATCGTCAACATCTTCATCACTATCACTGCCGTTCTTTCCCACTTCACTCGCATTACCCTTGGTAATGAACACGTCGAGAATCTTTTGTGCAGTATTGATATCTGCGAGTACACTGCTGTAGTCAATGTAACTCTCTGGGATTTCATCGCCATCGGCGTTCTCGTCAAAGGTTGACTGGTAGTTCTGCCATGGCTTGAGTGCATGCAGCTGCTTCATGCGCCTACACGCTTCTGCGTCGTACTTTCCATACTGCCGAACAATCTGCCACTGTTCCCATTTCGACGTGGTGGCTGAAATGAAAGTGTCTCCGAACTTTAGATTAGCAAGGATAAGTATGCCGCGAGTTTTGAGTTGCAGCGTCCAAGCAAAAGGAAAGTTGGATTCTGGATAGTTCTTGATGGTCGCATCGATACCGAAGAGGTAGAGTATATCTAATCAATCGCATACATCAGGGGGGGGGGGTGAACAAGATCATAAAAATAAGGACAATATCACGGGTTTGTGTGTATGTACCATACCTTTGACTGCTTTTAGCATCAAACCATTCTTTGACACTTGGGTAACTGAAACATGTGGTTCGAAACAATTACTCGAGTGCTTGGATAGACTTCGATCAAAGAGATGCACACACCCATCCCCATCCGTAAAGAATAAAATAGCATGAATGGTGAGATAGAGGTTGATTGGGAGGACGAAATCGTCGCGTTCGTATTTCCAAGGGATGTGCGGATTGTCCATGCTTGAATTAAGGTCCATCGAGTATATGTGTGCTGTCTTTCGCGCCGCCAGCGTCACCGTCCTTGATAGTGTCACGAATAAAGATTAAAGTGAGGGAGCCCTGGTTGGCACTGGTCTATGGGCTCAGCATTGTGTAACTTTACTATCTACTCACGTCATTTTCTTTCCTTGCAAGGAATTGAAGACTCCATCAAGAATATTCGCCACAATCCATGCGACGTTGATGCGCTTTCGAAGAAAAAGCAGGCCATAGTGCATGATATATATCATCCATGTCCATGCCTTTTTTCGGGCATTTCATTCGTTCCGTTTTGTTTACTTTGTGAAGGTAAGTGCAATTATCGCTTACACAAAACTTACCTTTATTCCAGCCGCCCTGAATTGCCACCCATTCGTTGAGACTTTTACTGGTTTGTTATCTCCGAACAGGAAATTCCACTCGCCGGTTGTCTCGTGGTCGACTTTTTCCTTGGCACTCATCGTTAGCGTGACACGTGGGATATAGTTCTGGCAGACCGAGAAATGGAAGGCAGGAATCGAAAAGGAAGGAGTGCACGGGTGTGGGCGAATGGACATTTACTGGTGGGTTTTGGAGGGGTGGTTTATGCTATCAGTTTACCTACCTCAGTTGAACACCCCGCTTTCTTTATTCCTCCCTTCTTGCCATATAATTTCGTTACCATGAAACTACCATCAGCACTCATCACATGGACCTGCCCTGTGATGACACCGTGATTCTCCTTGCACGTGCGCCACATCTCCTTGAACTGAGCTTGGTTTGCTTTGCCTAGGGTGCGCACCCAAGTCATGATGGTTGCCATACTCTTCCATGGTTCTGTCTTGATCTTGTTGCGGACCGTTGCAGGAACCGTAGGAGCTCCTTTTGCAAACCTGAAGAGAAAGGAAAAGCACACCAAAGTCGACAAAAATCTGATGACCGTGGGCACCCGCATGGTAGAGCACGGTGGCGATTTGAACCCTGCGGGCGTAGAGCACGGGCGTAGGAATAGAGGAGCACGAGCGGAGGAGCGTGAGCGTGAGCAAATGCGGAGGGGGGTGGTTGTAGCATACCCCTGGAGGCGGGAGGAATGATTTATGATATGCATTGCTGCTCGTAGTTTCACAATTGACATCATTTCGTCGCGACGAGATCAGAGAAGTGATGATTGATTGGTCCCTCGGCGCCGGGAAGAGCTCCAAATGAACTCGATGAGATTTCGTCGCGGCGAGACTTGCTTCATGCTCAATGAATCTTCAAATACCTGCTAAAAACTAAGGAGATTTATATAAGAAGGGGGTGTGTCTCTACTTTTGTCTAGTCTCCTTGGGTTTAAGGTGCCTCCTCTCCTCGCGAGGATCTCACTTCTCTTTAGAAACTTGGTGGTGAGTGGGTGGGGTCGCCGCCGGTCTCTCTTCTTATAGACAGGATGATGAATCCTCATCCTTTTCACGGCTCTCAAATTCGATCGCCGGCGGCCCCATCTTTTGCTCCTCTTCAATGCGGTCTCATACGTCTGTTTGTTCTCTCCGTCGATGATATTGTCACAGTTTAAGGATTGGATTCCTGTCGGTGAATCGAAACATAATCTCTTCTGTTTCGCGACGATGGCGGAGGGGCCGCAGTTTTCAGAGGAAGAAAAGGTACGCATCAGAAGCAAGTCTTTCCATCATAGTGCCTCACACACCTTCCCCTTGTGTAGGCATTTTTCGTGATTTGCAGTTCCATTGCCCAAGGAAACGCGAAGAAAGCAGAAAAAAAAGCCCGGCTTCATCTGCTACTCTTTCACGCAGCCATGAATGCGTTTGATGTGACTACGCGCAACGCGACTGGCTTCGATCTCTATCACGAACTCTGGAATCACCCTGAAGACCAGGTGCGAAGCAGCATCCGCATCTCATTCACGAACCAGCAGTCCATGGGGGCGGCGTGTCGCAGGTATTTGGGAGATCACCGCTACAGAGATTTCGTGCTTGAAAATGACAACTGGAATCATTACAGGGGCCTTGATGAAGCCCCTGCAAACGGACCTCAGGCGAAGCACAGCTCGCTTGACGCGGCCCTTGCCCTCCCTGCTGATTTTGCTACGAACGCCATTTCATTCTTCTACCTCAAGGTAACTACAGACTGTAAGAGTATCTCTAAGAAATAGTTTGAGGAGAGGAGGACCTCGATATTTGATGC
>Ga0099800_1027_pt1 | contig 46533 bp, 22 predicted proteins | sample Uncmet6_SortRC_1_FD_89868 | JGI IMG/M metagenome (GOLD analysis project Ga0099800, IMG submission 89868) | Marine eukaryotic communities from CALCOFI LINE 67, Pacific Ocean - CN11_C50_N6_SortRC_1 | ecosystem: Environmental > Aquatic > Marine > Oceanic | place: Pacific Ocean: Monterey Bay... | reverse complement strand
TCTTCCTCTGCATCTACCTATACCTCTAATTTTGGAGAAGGCTCTTCATCGGTATATACCGCACAAAATATCCAAACCCCGAATTTAAATCAGGGAAGAGTTTACGAATATGGACCCATGAAGCTTGGCAATAGCACTGAAGCTGAGAGCCGGGATTTTCCAGCCTTTTGCAGAGGCAGCGAGAAGCTTGCGACAGTCGGGCAACAGCTTGGAAAAATGGCGAAGATCACATTTGAGGTAGCTGTGAGTACATATGTAAACTTCGAATTTTCTGCGCCCTGCCACACCATTCCCCTAGCAGAGAGCCAAAGCTTACTGCAACCTCCTATAGCCTCTATCGTAAATAGTCAGTCCGAAGTCGAGGAACTCAGCCTCATCATCGATGGGGCTTCTTACAATTCGAAAAAATCCAGCGCTACAAAAATTACCAAAGAATCGACAAAAACCAAAGGCAAAACCTTTAATGCTGGAACTTACGTACTAAAAATAGATCCGGGTATATCCTATGATAACGGCTCAAACGCCATAATCCTTGAGAAGGTAAAAATATTAGGCTCAGTTATAGTCACCGGTGTTGAGTATATTAACAATTAGCTGCTCTCTTGATGCTCTATATCGAAAACTATAGGTTGGCTAAGGCTCCTTTTAGCTTCGACGTATTACGGTTGGAGGTGAAGCCAAAATTAAACCAGAGAAAAAGCGACTCAAGGAAACCTCGAACAAACCTGAATTGCTCTTCAGACAAAATTGATAGCACTACCCGAGCCGAGCAAATCTGATTGTCGTCTTTTTCAATGTCAATCACGGGCTAAACTTAGCTACAATCTGGAGTTCTCGTTCGCAAGAACATGTACATCACAATCAATGATTACTTACATCCTTGTTTTCAATGCCTTTTTATCTTTTACTCTGGGGTGCAAATTACAATAAAAAAACCATTGCATCTAGTTGGGGACCAGCATATAAATTCTAAGCTATTTATCACAGTGGATGGAGTTCAGTTGGCATGTCACTAGCTAATCATAGTCAATTCCTTAGGGATTGCCAGAGTAAGGGCATTCCCCTGGAGCAGTCCAGTGCAAAGATCAAAGCTAATCTAGTGGAATATGAGCGTGAAATTCCTGGCTGCCTCTACCCAAGGCACCGGGACGATGTTAAGACCATTGTCGCCCTCGCAAATGAACACCAAGTCGCATTGTTTCCCCTTAGCTCGGGTAAAAACTGGGGTTTCGGCTCAAAAATGCCTGCCAAAGATGGGGCGGTCATCGTAGACTTAATGGCGTTAAATCGTATCATAAAAATCGATCACGAATTGGGCTATGCGGTAATCGAACCCGGTGTTACCCAACGCCAGCTATCAGAAGCCCTCGCGGAATCAAAAAGCCCGTATTTTCTTGATGTTACTGGATCTAGCCCAGATACCAGCATCATCGGCAATTCTCTCGAACGTGGTATCGGCTACAACGAGCTGCGGGTAAAAACACTAGGCTGCTTAGAGGTTGTTCTTGGAAGCGGCAACGTTGTGAAAACCGGCTTTGGCCATTTTGAAATAGATTCGGACGTCACCCACTTATACCCTTATGGCATCGGACCAAATCTCGATGCTTTGTTTTTCCAATCCAATTTTGGAATTGTGCTTAGCGGCACCATCCAGCTACTGCGTCGACCCAGAAGTATCGCTCACTTAACTTTATTCATCAAAGATGAGAAAAAGGTCCCTGATGTCATCCTGAAATTATCAAAATTAAAGGAGAAAAATCTAATTTCTGGCATACCTCATGTCTTTAGCCGCGAACGGGCCGATCCTGGAATGGCGGGAATGCTATACTATGAGCTAAAACAAAGAGGTCAAGACACTTCAGAAACTAATATAAGCAGTTACCTCGATTCAAAGTTTTCGGGAGAATGGACGGTTTCTGCCTGTATGATGGGGAGCCCACTTCAAGTTTTCCTGGCCGGTTGGGTTTGTTGGCTCCAGCTTTTCAGATTTGGCATGGTGCTGATCATGACAGATGGCTGGCACAAATACCTAAGCTGGTTTTCCGGATTATTTGGCTTCAGAAAGTGGAATATCTTATTAAGCGTTTTCAAGCGCATTCGTCACGTTCCGATTGGCAAGCCATTAGACGAGTTTGTTGCTAGCGTCCACTGGCCTGTTACCAAAGAGCTAGATTCTGTGGATCTTCTCGAGCCAGATGAAGGCGATGCAGGCTTCGTCTATAGTGCGCCTTTCGCTGCAGCGACCCCCGAGGCCGTCGAAAAAATGCTAGATTTGACTAATCAGGTGGCTAAGCAACACGGATTTACAGCTGCAGTGACTCTAAACCTTGTGACGACAAAACTAGTCGAAGGAGTCATCTCCATCAGCTACTCGCGGTCTGCACCAGAGATTGTAAAGAAAGCTAAACAGTGCATCAGAGATATGAATATCAGGTTTAACAAAGAGGGAATGTTTCCCTACCGAGCCGATATCGACTCAATGGATATCTTTGTTAACGATCAAGATGTGTTTTGGAAAACCTGCGCAGCCATTGGCAAAGTTCTCGACCCCAAAGGTATCATCGCCCCTGGCAGATACAGTTTATAAAAGGGGAAGAAATGTTGGAAAAACTATGGAAAAGCACCTCAAAAAACCTTACTAAAATCGCAATGCTAGCCTTTGACAACCCTAAGTCTACTCTGGCTGCGATCATCACACTATCATGTGTGGCTTGGTCCCAAATACCCAAGCTCAAATATGATCTTAGTGAAACCGCCTTTGTCGGATCCTCCGCAGCTAAAGAAAACTATGAAGAATTTAGAAATTTATTTGGTGCCGATGACTATTCCATAATTTTAGTAGAACCAAAGAACCTTTTTTCCAAAAAGGCATTAGTAAATATCAAACAACTTCATGAAAAGCTTGCCAAAGAAGTGCCCAACATGGGAGAGGTAGAAAGCCTGGCGAATCACGAAGAAGTAGTAAGTTCCGAAAGTCAACTATCCTCTTATAAGCTCCTCGAAAGGATCCCCAACACCCCCGCAGAGCTGGCAAAATTCAAGAATCATGTACTAACCTCTCGGTCATTAAAAAACCTACTCATAGCTGCGGACCTTAGCTCGGCAATTATTTTGGTAAAACCATCCCCTAAAACTAAAGTTCCATCTACAGAGGATCTTTTGACTGAACTAGCTGGGACAGCAACCAGCAATACTGATAAAGATGATGTCCCCCAATCACAACTAAAAAAAGAATTTGTGGAGGGGGTAGAAACCGTATTGCAAAAAATGCGGTCTAAGGATTTCAAGTTAACCTTTGTAGGTACTCACGTCTTATCAAACACATATTTAAATTCTGTTTTGACTAACATGCCTAGGTTCATGCTGGGAACCATCTTGTGCGTTTGCTTCCTACTCTGGGCAGTTTTTCGGCGTTTGTCAGGGGTCGTTTATCCGCTTTTTATCGTTAATATGTCTACCTCTGCTACCTTCGGGGCAATGGCGCTTTTTGGTAGCGAGGTGACCTTGGTAACTCAAATCCTGGGATCTTTTATCCTCGCCGTAGGTATAGGTGATTCCGTCCATATCTTAACTTCATTTTACAAGGCATATGACGAAGGCACGGACCGTAAGCTGGCAATCCAAAAAGCTTACGAACATTCGTCCCTATCAATAATGCTGACTAGCATGACCACTGCATTCGGATTACTATCATTTTGCACAGCAGAAGCACCTCCACTTGTATCTCTTGGTATATTCGCAGCTACCGGTGTGACATTAGCCTTTTTATACACTTTACTCGTTTTGCCATGCTTAATCGCTCTCACGCCCATCAAGCGAAGGCCCAGCAAGAAGACGAGCCCTGTAACTCTCGATCGGTATTTGCTAGGAATCGCAAAACTAAGCCTGACTCACCCGTGGAAAATTGTAGGTATCACAGCTGTGTTAACGATGGTTGCAGCAATTCAAATCAGTGATCTTCGATTTTCTCAAGACACCGGCGAATGGTTTCCTGACAACTCTGCCTACCTTAAAGACACCATCCATGTAGGAGAAGTTGTGAAAGGCGGTATCAACATCGAAGTGATGATCGACACAGGGGCTCAAAACGGTGTTTTATCGGTAAACTTTCTACACAGGTTAGAGAAGTTCATTGCTGATATACCGCAGATAACGCAGGGTACAGCTGTTGAAGTTGCGCGAACTTTATCAATCCTTGATATTGTCAAGAGCGTCAACACGGCTATGGTTGGTCAGAGCAGCGACCACTATCGCATTCCAAATACCGATAGAGTGCTCCGTCAAGAGCTACTTGCATTTGAATCCAGTATCGCTGACAGGCTTTACAAATATACCGACCGTGATTTTCAAAAGGCGCGGATGAGTGTTCGATTGTCGTGGCAAGACCAAAATACCATGGATGATATTACTGAAAGAATTGAGAAACTACTAGCCTCGCACTTCAGCCAGGAAGAGAGTTATGTTACCGGGACAATTACACTTTTGTCGACAATCATGAGTTCCCTTATGAAAACAATGTTATCTAGCTACGCTATTGCGGGGTTAGTCATAACCATCCTAATGATCCTTATTTTTAATAGTCTAAGTGTTGGCTTAATAACTATGGTGCCAAACTTTGTTCCGATTATTTTCGGGCTTGGGTACATGGCTATACGAGATATTCCACTCGATATGACCACAATTACTGTCGCTGCTATTTGCGTGGGCTTAGTTGTTGACGACACCATACATTTGTTTCAATCTTTTAACCGAAGTTACCATAAAAAAAGAACCTTAGAAGCCGCAGTCTATGGCACCATGAAAACAACTGCGGTCGCACTGACTTTCTCAACCCTGACTCTTATGGCTGGTTTCTCTGTGCTTGTGGCCTCAGATATGAACAACATTCGCTGGTTTGGTGAGGTAGCCACTGTGGTCATCTTCAGTGCCTTACTGGTTGACCTTAGCGTCTCTCCAGCTCTGCTAGTTATACGTGGAAGATGGCTAGACAAGAAAAAGTTCAGGGGCGACAGAGATAACACCACTGCCTAAGCCAAATAAGGTGCCATGAAATTTTTTAGTTACAGAATCTGCTATTGCCCAGAAGATACTGCCCGGTCCCTGGGCTGGCCTATCAAATAGGTTATATTGCCCATAAAACCCCAGCTGAATTTTTTACCAATCTGCCAATCGTAGGCAGATTGGCCGTCGATACTTGCTACCAGCTTTCTTAACTCCTGCACGGTCCTTGTGCGCATATTCGATACCAAACCATCCCACAGATAAATCAACGGTATAATAGGAATCAGATATGAGAAAAGCACCATCAGGAGACTCACTTGGGGATTGAAGGGGGTCGTCAGCCAAATCTGAGCGGGCCCATAGAGCATCTTATAATGAGCCCAAAAGCTGCGTTCTGTGTATTCAAAGACTCCAATCGGTTGGTGTGATGCCATTGCACTAGCAAGAATATCTCTAGCGGTGTGATCCTCGAAATGATGAAAAGATGTAAAGAGGGTTCGCATTCCAAGCCGGTTGGTGGGTACTTCGTTAGCTGCCAACGGCACTTCCAAGGTATCGATACCAGCGGGAAGCTCTGGAAAAGAAGGGTAAAGGTCTGAGGCAGTTAGCCTTACATCCGACATATCGTTGGCATCAAAGTATTTTCGGAGATTTTGAAGAGGCCCGGAGAGCCCACTGCACAGGTCCAAAACATGCCTAGAACCGGTATTTTTTAAAGTTTGTGCGATCAGGGGGAATATAGGATCATATATACGCAACGTGACTACTGCACGGCAAAGAGCCCCTGTTACACCGTCACGAACAAACTTCGGGCACCAGCTCTGGTCTTCGAATTCAAACAAATGATGTCTTTTTATTATCAACTGCAAACCCTCCAGTACTTCCGCACAAAAGTAAACAAGACCAAAACGAGAATCAAGACTTTTATCTCCGAGCTCATTTACTTTTTTTTCAAAGTTAATTGAATCAATTGCATCCACTTGACAAACACAAAACCAGCAAGTAAACACCATAAAATTTTAGTTGTGGGCAACTAACCCAAGAATTTACGACACATACCGCGAAATTCAGGTACTAAAATAACAATATAAGGAAAGTAAACTAACCCATTTTTTGTTCTGCAAATTTTATTCCCAGATATTGCCAAAAGAACAAGAGTGGAATTGCTTTTGCAATCAACGAGATGTCGGAGAGCTTTCCGCCCTATATACTGCTGTTTTTGTGTTTGTTTTCGACAAATGCCAAAACCGTTGACATCACCCTGGAGGTACCTGTGACTATTAGCTTCTTAAAAAATATCATCGCCGAAGCTGACGTCATGCAAATGGCTACAAATACCGCAAAAACAATAATTAGATACGTAAGTAATTAAAAAACTAGAGTTGAGACCAGGAATGACCCTTAAAAGTTCAAATTGTTTTACCCAATACCCAGAAATCGGCGCCGTGGACAACGAACCCAGGAACTTGCACCTAGGCCGCTACCCAGGAGGATTAAAATGGCTGTAATTAAAGATAGAACAGTGATAATCACCGGCGCTGCCTCTGGCATAGGCCGTGCGTTGGCTCACCATTTTGCAAGACATGGTGCCAGATTAGCATTATGGGATCAAAACCTTGCTGAGTTGAAACAGACTGCCTGTGACATTCAAGCATACCAAGACCAGAAAATCTCCCTTCACAATGTGGATATTTCCAGCAGAACGCAGGTCTGCGAGGAAGCAAAATCTGTTCTTTCAATCCATGGCGGGGTTGATATTTTAGTCAATAACGCTGGAATCAGTCTCAGTGATTACTTTGACGGCTCAAACCTTGATGAATTCAAAAAAGTAATGGACGTGAACTTTTGGGGAGCTGTCTACCTATGCCATGCTTTTTTACCCAGCCTTAAAAAATCCAACCACGCCAGGATCATTAATGTTTCAAGTGTTTATGGCCTTTTCGGGATGGAAAGCCAAACCGCCTATTGTAGCTCAAAATTTGCAATCCGTGGCTTTACCGAAGCCCTAAAGATGGAATTATCCGAAGACTCAATTCACATTGCAACCGTGTACCCGGGAGGAGTCAAAACCAACATTGTGAAAAATGCCACCGTCCGTTGCGCCATAGATAACAAGTCACATGCAGAACTACAAAAAGATTTCGAAGAAAAGATCACCATGACAGCTGATGAGGCTGCCCGGCAGTTAATAGATGGTATTTTGAAGAACAAGAATAGAATTGTCATTGGCAAGCAAGCGCGTTTCGCTGACATATTGGTGAGGAGTTTACCGAACACTTATTACAGTATTTTGAAAAAAATGCTGCTTCGAATGAAACAAAGATTAGCTAAGAAGACTCCTATCTTGGTGACGGAAAAAGTGAATTGAAAAGCTTAAGGATCAAAGGATGGGAAAACTTATGCTAGAAAGAGAACCTATAGCGATAATTGGAATCGGATCCCTATTCCCAGGCGCCCAAAATACTCAACAATTTTGGAATAATATAATCGGCAAAAAAAGTAGTGTGACCGCTGTACCCGAAAAATATTGGGATTTATCAGACTACTACAACCCGGACCCCTTCGCCAAGGACGCCACCTACTCCAATGTCGGCTGTTTTATTCCAGAGGTAACTTTTTCTCCTATGGAATTCGGCATCCCTCCTAATTCTTTGGAAACAATTACCACTCAGCAGTTACTCTGCCTGCTAGTGGCCAAAGAAGCTTTTCTAGATGCTGGTCTAGGGGGGCCTAACGACAAGAACCCCTTACGAGAAAAAACCGGTGTAATATTAGCATCGACCCTCGGCAGCACTGGCTTTTCGTTAAAAAGCCGAACAGATATCCCAGTTATTGCTAAAATATTGAAGAACTGCGGCGTACCACAAAATGTCATCGATGAAGCGACTTCAAGAATCGAAGATAACAATGTGAAATGGACCGAAAACTCTTTCCCAGGGTATCTAGCAAATATTGCTTCTGGCCGCATTGCGAATCGTTTTAACCTCGGTGGAACAAATTTTGTGGTAGACGCAGCTTGTGCGAGTAGTTTTAGCGCCGTAAAAATGGCTATAGCGGAGCTTCGCTCAGGAGACTGCGATGTCGTCCTTACCGGTGGTGCTAACATTGATGCCTCAGCATTATCTTATGTATCTTTCAGTAAAACACCTGCTTTATCTCCCACAGGCATAGCTCGCCCCTTCGATGAGAAGTCCGATGGCATGATCATGGGAGAGGGCATTGGCATGGTTGTTCTTAAAAGGCTGGCTGATGCTCACCGCGACAATGATCGGATCTACGCAGTTATAAAAGATGTAGGATCATCAAGTGATGGTCGATCAAAAAGCATTTATGCTCCCGATTCACGGGGGCAGAAGCGAGCACTGCACCAAGCTTATCAGAACGCAGAGGTATCACCAAACAGAATAGGAATGCTAGAAGCCCACGGTACCGGTACCGCAGCAGGGGACGTTTGTGAAGCGAAGAGCTTAACTGAATACTATAGCAATTTTAATATCGACCAAAGCTCGATCCCTATTGGCAGCATCAAATCACAAATCGGGCACACAAGAATGGCTGCAGGCATGGCGAGCCTCATTAAGACGGCTCTTTCTCTATACTATAAGGTGCAACCAGCAACATTAAATGTTGAAAACCCTAACCCTAAACTTGGTTTTGACGGTTCACCTTTCTTCATCAATACTAGCCTGCGGCCTTGGATTCATAATCAAAAGAACCTCAAACGAGCTGCAGCGGTCAGCTCCTTCGGCTTCGGCGGCGCAAACTTCCATGTTGTGATGGAAGAAAGCGATACTGTTAGTCTACCTAGCAGCTACCATAAGCCACAAGTAATCTTTTGCGGTGGTGATACCAAAGATCAACTAATACATAACTTGACTCAACTAGAGGCTGGCCTTGAACAGGAAGGTCCTATTTACCTCAAAACATTTAGTAAGCTGTTCGAACCACAGAGTCAAGCGCCTTGCGATCACCGATTGACAATGGTCATAGCCAATATCTGCGGGATTGCCGAAACAATAACCATGGCTAAAAAGCAGCTCAAAAACTCCGCTGCCGAACAGTGGGATCTTCCTACAGGCATCTACTACTCAGCGAAATCCTGGAATGTCAGTGATAAAGTCGTAGCATTGTTCCCAGGACAGGGCTCACAGTACGTTAGAATGGCAAATGATTTCACCGCAAATAATCACACCATAAAAGAAACCTTTGCAACTATGGATAGATTAAGAGGCGAGCACGATTTATCACCAATTTCCAAAATTGTATACCCACCATCAGTATTCACTAACGAAGAAGAAAAAGCGCAAGAACATGAGCTACGTCAAACTTTAAATACCCAAACCGCTCTAGCAGCTGTTAGCGCCGGTATGCTGGATTTTATAACGAGTCTTGGATTAAAGGCCGATATTTTCTTAGGTCATAGCTTTGGAGAAATCGTCGCCCTTTATGGTGCGGGAGCCATAGATAAATCAGACATGCTCAGCCTTGCCCTAAAACGAGCCATTGCTATGAGCTGTCCAGGTAATGCCAAAGACCCCGGCGCTATGGTGGCAACAGATCTAGCAGAGCATGAACTATCGGAGCGATTAAAAAACTACCCTGACCTCACAGTTGCTAACTTCAATTCTGACAAACAGACTATTGTTAGTGGGGACAGTGGCCAGGTGAAAGATTTTTCTAAGCGCCTTAAAAGCGAAGGTAGAATTGGCACAATACTGCCAGTGAGCAAAGCCTTCCACTCAACATACGTCGCTAGCGGCGCTGCGCAATTTACCAAGGATATCAAGGCCTCCGAAATAACTAAGCCAAAGGGAATAATCTACGCTAATGCTACAGGTAAACCCTACCCCAGCGATACAAAAAAAATCAAATCAACCTTATCAGAACAAATGCTTAGCCCGGTGCATTTCAAACAAGCGGTTGAATCCATCTACGAACAGGGGGGCCGGGTGTTTGTGGAAATTGGGCCAAAGAAAGTCCTGAGTTCTTTGGTTCAATCCATATTAGGCGATCGCCCCCACGTGGTCATTCCTCTAAACCCAGGAAAAGGTGACAGCGAACTGCAAATGCAAAAAGCAATCGCCAAGCTACAAGCGATGGGATTACCTTTAAAAAAGGAAGCCCTAGACTGGAGTGTGCTACCACCTAAAGAAATGAAAAAGGATCTAGAGGTCATATTGGACGGTACTCAGTACACTAGCAAAGACGCAGCTAGAAAACGTGACCGAGCCCTAAATGAAATATGGGACAATCGCCTTGTGGAAGAAGAAGACAAGAAGGCCATGGTTAAAAAAACTGTCGAAGCCCGCAATAAAACACCGCAAAAAGAAGCGAAACAAGATAAGGAACGTCTAATAATGACCGCACCACCGGCCAAACGCGACACCAATTGCGAAAACAATGATATAATTGATCTTATTTTACAGAACCAATTGGAAACAGCAATTACCCAGCAAAAATTCCTCGACTACCAAGAGCAGCACCTATCCCTAAATAGGACAGCCATCGAGTCCTACGCAAAGCTGATAGAAGAAGTGAAAGGAAAACCTCACATTGAACCTCAGGTATCAGACTATGGCAAAAAAGTTGAACGACTTCAGAAGGCACAAGATAAAAATGCCGAGGTTCATTCACAATTTCTATTATCAAGCCGTAACCTACTGCTCCAGATGGCTGGTGTGCCCATAGTTGTCGATCCTATTAAAGAAAATGCCCATATAAAGCCTGCGATCACAAGTTCTCAAGAATCAAGAACAAAGGTGAGCGAGCAGCCAGTCGAGCTGGGAAATTTATCGACAACCTATAATGATACTCCCCAAACCACGGCAACAGCAATAAGTACCAAAGAATCAACTATCCTAAAAAATAAGGGAATAGAATCGTTGCCAACAGCCACTCCAATCGGCATGAATAGCTTTTCCTTTGATGAGAATGCCCTGAAAAAAAAGCTATTAACAATCATTGGTGAAAAAACCGGCTATCCAGAAGACCTACTTGACGAGGGCATGGATTTTGAGGCGGACCTTGGCATAGATTCGATAAAACGAGTTGAAATTTTCTCAGAATTAGCAACGACATTAAGTGAGGAGGGGATAACCACTGACACCTCTTCCAATGTCGCTATTGTTGAAGAGCTAGGTCAGATGAAGAACATCACAGATATTATTGAATTCTTTAAAAGCGCAGTGACTAGCTCGGTGACTAATAGTTCTGATGGGGAGCAGTTATCAACGCCACAAGAAAACTCTAATAGGGATGCAGATAAAGATATAGTTACAGATATCAACTCAACGGCTAACATAGAGTTTAGTAGCGCTGCTCTCGAGGCGAAGTTTTTGGGCATCATTTCGGAAAAAACGGGCTACCCACCAGAACTAATCGAGAGTTCGATGGACTTTGAAGCCGACCTTGGCATAGACTCCATCAAAAAGGTAGAGATATTTTCTGAATTAGCCAAAGAGTTGCCTGCACAAACGAACACAAATGCGCAAGATAACGCAGAAATAATCGAAGAACTCGGGCAAATGAAAACAATTGAAGAAATTATTGGCTTCTTTGCTAAGTTTTCAGAATCAAACAAAGAGTCCACAGAGCTTGCAGATCAGACAGCAAAAATTCTGCCCACGTTGATCAAAACCGTTATGGAAAAAACCGGTTATCCAGAGGACCTCATCGATATCGAAATGGATCTCGAAGCAGATCTCGGAATAGACTCAATTAAAAAAGTAGAGATATTTGCTTCTTTAGAAACAATTATCCCCAAGGAGATTGATGTAAATCCCGGCAAAAATGCTGAAATGATGGAAAGCCTTGGGCAGCTAAAGAATTTGAAAGAAATAGATGAATTCCTGCAAAAAGTCGTGACGGACAAACTCCAGGCACTTGAAACCAAAAAGGCTGTACCTCAGAGAGCACGGCCTAGCCGGCAAGACGATGCGTTGCTTTCAAAAATCAAGAGATTTGAGGTAGAGCCAATCACCCTGCCCTCGCTGCCAACCACATTTAACCCGAAGAATTTACCCCAAGGCAGAATTCTGATAACAGAAGATAATGCTGGTGTAGCCAAAGCTCTCGCTGGTGCCACAGCCGGGCTAGGAATGGCAGTCACGTCAGAGGTGGTCACTCTGCCACAAGGTGCCAGTGAAACAGACATAGCATCATGGGTCGATAATCTTGTTAAAAATACAGGTAAAATCCACGGCTTCATCCATATTGCCGATACGCCAAGCTCCGGAAAAGTTTCTGCCCTTACAAAAACCAATGACGACATTAAGGTTCGACAAGTTTTTCTAATAGCTAAGCACCTGGCGCCTTACTTAGAAAATTCTGCCCAAACCAGCAATCGTACCTTATTTGCATGCGTTACTCGCCTTAATGGCAGCCTTGGTTTCGGCCAATCGCAATCTGCTAGTAATCAAGGTGGACTGTTAGGGCTGACAAAATCTCTTAACATCGAATGGCCTAATATCCACTGCCGGGCTGTAGACATTGAGCCCAGCTTGCCAAGCTCAGCAGCAGCTGCTGCTGTATTAGAAGAAATCTCCCACGGCGATGACGTGGAAGTAGGTCGCCTCACTTCAGGAGAAAGGACCAAGCTAAAACCCGCACAATGGGATGTAAAAAAGTTCGGCAGCCAAGGGTCAGTTCCGACTAAAGATTCGATTTTTGTTGTCTCTGGAGGCGGCAGAGGCATCACAGCGTCCTGCGTTATCGGGATGGCCAAGGAATTTGGCTGCGGCTTTATTTTATTGGGCCGCACTGACATTGAAACTGATGAGCCTTCTTGGGCAAAAGGAATCGAAAATCTCAACACCCTGCGTGCTCAGGCCATTGCTCATCTGCAGAAAAGAGCAAATAAGACTACCCCAGCTAGGGTAGCCCGACTCGTAGGCAAAGTAACCAGCGCTAGAGAGGTGAAAAACACTATTAAATCTATTGAGAATGCTGGTGGTCGCAGCGTATACCTAGCCACAGACATTACCTCAAACACTGCTGTTGCAAAAGCAATTGCACTCGGCGAACAAAAACTAGGAGCAGTAACTAGCATCCTTCATGGTGCGGGTAACCTTGCGGACAAAAAGATTACTAAAAAAACCTTGGCAGATTTTAATAGTGTTCACGACACGAAGGTCCTCGGACTTGAAGCAATCCTCACGAGCCTCGGCGACCGCAAGCTAAAGCATCTGATTCTTTTCTCCTCCATTTCCGGGTTTTGGGGAAATCAGGGCCAAACGGACTATTCACTCGCTAATGAGATTCTCAATAAATTTGCTCACCGGTATAAAATTGAACATCCCCACTGCCTGGTGCGTTCTTTCAATTGGGGCCCATGGGATAGTGGTATGGTCACCACCTCGATCAAATCGCTCTATGAAAAACTTGATATTGACATCATACCAGTCGATGTCGGAGTCGATATTCTCGTTGAAGAACTCCGTAATTCTTATGTAAATGGTGCCATCCAGATCCTAGTTAGTGGTCACGCAAACAATCCAATGATCGGACTTTGAACAGGGGAGACCACCATGAACAAGATCGCAATCGTTGGCATTGGCTGTGTTGTGCCTGGCGCAAGAAATAAAGATGAGTTTTGGCGCAAAATCCTGGCAAATGCAACCATGACCACAGGCATCGAACTAAATAACCGGTCTGACTACGATGATTTTTCAATTCTCAGCAATGACAACGGTGGAAAAATCTTGCAAAGAGGCTTTGCAGACGACTGGGATCATTTAGATAATACCAACCTTTCAAAGACTGAATGGGAATCATTAGACCCTGTTTTCAGACGCACACTCATAGTTGTGCAGCAAGCATTGAATGATTGCCCTTCAATGGAGGGGAAACTTGAAAAAGTCGGAATGATCATGGGCAACCTGGGGTGCATCACCACAGGCTCAAAAATACAAGCGTCCAATATATATCACAAGGCCATCTCTCCAGAGATGAGTAAACTTCTGGGCTCTCATATACAATTTGCGGAATCCCAAGAACTCAGCCATCCCTTAAACAGTATACCAGACAGCGGACCTGTAAATATCACAGCAAAAGCTGTCGGTCTAGGCGGACCTTGCTTCTCAATCGATGCCGCCTGCGCCTCATCTCTTTACGTATTAAAACTTGCTGAGTTATACCTCGCATCTGGAGCAGTTGACGCCATGATAGCAGGCGGTGTCAGCGAAGTAGATGAGTACGCCGGAGCAAACCTCTTCAACTTCTTTGGGGTCATGCCATCATCTGGTGTCAGTGCGCCACTCAATAAAAATTCAAGTGGGCTAACCCTCGCTACCGGTGGTGGTGCTTTCGTTTTGAAGCGCTACGAAGATGCCGTTGAAGCCGGAGATAAGATTCACGCTGTCGTAGAAGCCATTGGCTGGTCGAATGATGGCGGCAAAAAATATATCTTAGCCCCTGATTCTGTTGGTCAACAACAAGCCTATCGGGACGCCCACGGAAAAAACCAGTCACCTTTAGATTATATCGAGTGCCATGCAACCGGCACCCAAGCAGGAGATGCGGAAGAAGTAGAATCTATTGCAGCCCATTTTGGTAAAGCTACTCCTCTGATCGGAGCTGTCAAACCAAATATAGGCCATACCTTGACGGCATCAGGTATGGCAGCAATGACTAAGGTTATTATGGCCATGAAACACAATACCATCCCGGCTACAATAGGGTTATCCGATCCTATATCCTCAAAAGATCGCACCATCACTAGCACTGTCATTGTTACACAAAACACACCGTGGCCCCAAACGACAAGAGCAAAGCGGGCTGCAATTAACGCCTTTGGTTTTGGAGGGTCAAATGGCCATGCTATCTTCCATGAACACACTGAAGAAACTTTCAAAGATTTCCGCCAAAACCCCCAAAGGCAAGAATCTAAAGCAAAAAACATCGGTTTTATCGGCTTAGGCGTCCACCTGGGCAGCATCGACAATATTAAAGACTTCTCCAAAGTGGTATTTTCTGACATCAATACATTCGAGCCAATACCGAACCGCAGGTGGTTAGGTATGGAAAAGCAACGAGTTTTATTGTCAAATTACGGCATTAACCCAGATAATCTTCCAGAGGGTAACTGGGTAGACAGCCTCAATTTTGACTTTTTAAAATTCGGTATTTCACCCAATGTTATCACTCAGCCTCTTATAAAAGAGTTTCTTCTACTCAACGCAGTGGAGCAGGCCATCCGTGATGCTGGAATCAAAAAAAATCAAAAACGCGTGGGGGTTATCGTCGGGGTTGAAATGGATACGGCGGTGCACAGATTCCAAGAACGCAACGAGATTGAAGCTCACGGTCGCAAAGCACTGCAGAGCGCTGGCATCAAACTTTCAGACGAGCAGGATTCCCGATTCAAAAGCCTGCTAAAAGACACCTTCCTGTACTATCCCACCATGGAAAATGCACTAGGAAATTTAAGCTGTTTGTTGCCCACTCGTATCGCTTCCACCTGGGGGTTTACCGGCCCTGCTTTCAAAGTATCCGCTTTGGCCAACTCAGGAGTCAGAGCTCTTGAACTAGCCCAGTTTTTCCTAAATAAGGACCTAGTTGATACCATGATAGTAGGAGGCGTAGAACTGACGGGGACGTTAGAAAACACGCTCATCCGTGGTCAAACCGACCAATATTACAAAGACCAAGGCAATAGCAGTAAGCTTTTAGGTAACTCGATAGCCGAGGGAGCAGTAGCCATGGTACTTTGCGCCGATGAGGCAATAGTAAGCAAGAGTAGCTACGCATACCTGCGTGGAATTAAGTTAGGGGTAGCAGCATCAGCTAGCCAACTGATTGATAGTAACCTCGAAACCTCGGGGCTTACAGCCAACCAAATAAACCACATCGAAGTCACAGGAAAAACGTCCACAGATGAATTAGACATGAAGGCCCTTGGGGCATTATTTTCCGGCGACACATCCATATCCACCAGCGAATCTAGTTTCGGACGATCTGAAACCTTATCAGGCTTCCTCAGCACCTTAAAAACAGTACTCTGCTTACACCATAAAGCCAAGCCACCTTATCCAGACAAAGCTATCAAGCCAAGCACACCTCTAGCATGTTTGCCCCAAGCGCTGTTTTGGGAACAAGGCTCCCAAAATGGAGTCAGAACCAGCATGGTGAGTCATTATAAAGTAGGAAATGATTATAGTAATTTAATTTTCCAAGAAGCTCCCGTAAGGCGGACTTGCTCCCACCACAGCTTCCTGGAGTTATTTATCATTAAGGCCGAGGACTCTGCAAAACTTAAGACCAAGCTGGAAGAGATTATAAACAGGCTAAATCATAACTACAGCATCAGCTATCTAGCTAAAGATCATTCGATAGACTACCACCAGCCCAAAGCCTTTACAGCAACCCTGGTGGGTAGCAACAAAGAAGAGCTCATCTCTGAGATAGGTGAAATTATAGCCAAGCTTAGTAAGAACTCTGATTGGAGCACTCCAAAGGGTAGCACCCTTACTATAAGGCCGATACGCCGACACGCCGTGGCCTATTTGGTGACACCTGACCGCCCCGTTCTTATGTCTGATATTACTGACCTAACGAGCATGGGTATCGGGAACCTCAATATCGATTTTGCTAAAGAACCGCGCAGTTTTTACACAACCCATATCTGTATGCTTCGGGATTTATTTGCATCATTCAAAATTAAGGTTAACGGCGCAGTCGGAGTTGGCAGCGGCGCAGAGTGCTTGGTTCAATGTATGACCACCGAGCGAGATCTTGATAAACTATTCGAAATGCTGCAGAAAAAGGACCAAATAAGCAAATACCTAGCTGCGGGGGAAAGCTGGGCCAACATCCTCGTAAGAGGAGCTAGCCAACTATCATCTCTAGACTTTGCCAACTATAAAAACATTTATCTCTCAGCCGTCCTCGATGAAAACTGTGTTATATTGTCAGGTGCGCTAGGCGAACTCAACTGGATTATTGAAGAAAATAGGCTAATACCATTCCCGTTGAATTATCAATCTACTTTTGGAACTGAAGTAGCTGGTGCTATTTTAAAAGATAGTGGCATAATAAATGAAAAAGACCCTTTCTATGAAGCACTATATTCAGCGATTTCAAAGCCTGCCGACGTGCGCGCCAACATTAGTGCAGTTGCAAAAAGTGGTTGCGACCTCCTGATCGATCTGAGCCCTGGAGCTGCAGGCGCTAGCTTTGTAGCTGAAACACATTTGGAAACTCTGATAGCGTTTCCACCAAATATGGACAAAGAGAGAGCCATCTATCGTCTGATTGGGCTATTGACAGCAAGAGGTATCAAGCTTGATCTATCCACTTTTTATACAGAATCTTTCTCTAAAAGAGACCAAAGATCTCTGGTAAAGACTATTGATAACGAAGGCCCTCTCTTTGGAGACCAGGTTCAAACCGAAGAGAATATCCGAGTGTTTTCTCCTTTGCCTACTGCAATGTCCACGAGTGAATCTCAAGCTTCAAAAAGCTCAACAGCAAAAGTAACGAAACAGGCTCAACCAGAAATCCACCGCATCATGCCGCGAGAAACAGATCAACTGGAACCTGCTCAGCACCCACTGACTAACAAAAACAACCTACAATCAAGCTCTGAGACAGCATCTACAAAAATTGCTGCGATCAACAAAGTGTTTCAGCAGAATTTAAAGGCACAGCGCGAGTTTTTAGACGTGCAGGCCGACATGACCACGCTCCTAAAAACAATTCTAGAGCAAGATGAAAGTGCTATAAGAAAAGCTGACGGGTTGTTAACAACTGAACTAAATGAATTAGTGGCCCCCACATCTTCGGAACATCCAGAAGAAAACCAAATACAATCCGTTGTCTGGGATCATGAACAACTGATGACTATGACAGACAGTAGCTTAACCGCAGTCCTTGGTTCTGATTATAGTCTTGCTGATTCCTTTGCGATTAGAGCTCGTATGCCCTCAATGCCCTTCAATTTTGTAAGCCGAGTGACAAAGATAAATGCCAAAAAGGGAGTTTTCGAACCAAGCTCGATTGAAATAGAGTATGACATACCGATTGATACGCCTTTCTGCGTGAAAAATCAGGTGATTTTGGTGCCATTTCTGGAGTCAAGCCATATCGGTATTTTTCTGTTAGGCTATATCGGAATTGATGAAGCATTTAATGGTAAAGCTAGTTACCGCGTGGTGGATTCGAGGCTGAAGTTTTTCTCTGATCTGCCGCAACCAGGAGACACATTCCGCTCACTATTCAAAATAACCTCGTTTCTAATCAGTACCGATAAAATGCTCGTGTTCTACGAATATCACTGCTACGCTAAATCTGATGACAGGTTACTGTTTATCATCTCAGGAACAGGCGGAATGTTTTCCGAAAGCGACCTCAATCAGTCAAAAGGAATACTCACTAATAAACTTAGCCCCAAAATGAAATCACAAAGATCCGCCTTTGTTCCCCCGCTAATATCCAAAAAGAGGTCTTTTACGAGCGACGATATCAACAACCTCCACCAAGGCCGCACCGACCTATGTTTCGGGCACAACTATCCGCAATTAAATGGTAATACCCACCTTTACCCATCGTTTGCAAAAATGTTACACCGGATTGAACACATCGACCTCACGGGGGGGGACTTCGGCTCCGGCCAAATCATTGGGGAAGGAGACATCACACCAGACCATTGGGCCTTCGCCGCACACTTCAAAAATGACCCGATATTTCCAGGCACCATGATGTTCGAAGGGGCTTGTCAAACCTGCCACTTCTTTCTCTATTATACTGGCATTGGCAATTTCTACAGTGCAAATGAGAAGCTTTCATATCAAATCGTACCACTCAAGGATCAAGAAGCAACCACAGTATTTCGCGGGCAGGTAACCAAAAAACAGAGCACTCTGCGTTATGTAATCGACATAAAGTCAATCCAAGACCAAAATGAAGTGAGTGTCCTAGCTGATGCTAAAATATATTGCGATAACAAGCTTATCGTACAAAACAAAAATATTGGATTCGCTTTAAAGAAAATAGAAGAGACCAGCTAATATGAATAATCTCGCCCAAAAGGTTCAACGTTTTTTAAGACCGTCCTGCAAAAATCTTGGCGGGATCATCGTTAATCGGATCGGTTCCCAAAAGACCTTAGAGCTAATTAAAATCATTCACCTTTCTGAAAATAAAGTTATTGTTGAGTTGAACACCAGCTCAAAGTACAAAGTAGGTGATTCTTTATCAGGTGAAATCGTTTTAGCATTTGGTGCAGCAGATATAGCAGTTCAGGTCATCTCCATCTCAGATCGTAAGATGAATGCTACAATTATCGATCCATCATTCGACTTGTTATTCCTTGTTGGCCAGATCAAAATGACCGAAGGCGAATTTCCTGCCTGTGAAGCTTTAAAATCTAACCTCTCAGAGTCACCATTTATGTGGCGTGTTGCGACGACAGACGAAGATTTCCAGGAAGTATGTAAGGTCAGAAAACGAGCCTATACTGGTCGTGCAAAGGAACCCATCGACGAACACCTTAATGCGTTTCTTGATCACTACGATGAAAGATCGAAGACAATTATGGCTTTTGAAAACCAGCAAATTGTTGGCTCTTTTCGGATTGTTTACTCCAAGAATGACGAAAAACTCGAGATCGAAGACTATCTGTCAAAACCCGATGATATTCCACCAAATGCATCACTACTAGAACTTTCGAGGTTATGCATAGACCCAGACTATAAGAATCGATCACAGCTTCTATTTGGGATGTTAAAATGGTTCTTAATCACCCTACTAGAAGAGGAAAGAGACCTATACCTAGCTACAGCTCCGCAAGATCTCGTTCAGGTATACCGGAGTGTGGGTTTTGAGATCACTAATGTAACTCACAACCGCGACGAGATCGTCGGTGGTGAAATGATGCTACTAACCCTGATTAAGATGGATAAGACTACTCTCACCCGCATCTTCTATCCATAGCAAAAGCAGAAATGATCGCCAAAATATTTGGGTTTAGAATTTTTATTTTAAGCCCTTATGCCCCGATGAGGGGCGCTAAAAAAAACCAAATAAACTAGTATATTTAGATGGTTGGATTCTTCACCTCTAGAACAGCAAACAATTTTACTATACTCAAAAAGCCACCTATGCGACTCGAAATCTCTGGATTGATTACATCAAAATTTTTTCTGATATTTTTAACTTTGGCTATCGTAATATAAATTAGCTCAAAGAAGTATGGCTGGAAGTTAGTTGGTTTCCACTCTCAAATTTTCCAGACAGAAACCTTGTGGTTATCAGCAAAGTATTTATGACAGTTTTTTATCCTATAGCAACTTGATAAACATTACCATGAGCAATAAGCTAAAGCTATCCGGCTACACACCGTTTTCGATTGGTAGAAGCTATTAAAGGCAAGGCATTTAATCCACTGTCTTTAGAATCTACTGCATCGACTCTAGCACTTTATCCCAAGCCTCTTTAACTTCTTTAGGCCTTGATACCACTATTTTTTCATAATCCTTGGCCAGATCAACCTGGTAGTCACTGCCATTTCTTCTTCTAATCTCTTTTGTCCAAGTGGAGTGAAGGGTAGTTCCTATGTTTATATCGCTATGACCTAGTTGACAGATAGGGCCTTCTTTTAAGGCTTTAGCATCAAAGATCCAAACCTCCTGACCGCTGGACTTTGAAGCATCAGGGACATCATCATAGTGGACAAAAGCTAAGAGGTATCCATCTTTTTGAGATATACCAGATGCTTTTGGAACAAACTGCAAGGATGTCAAAACATGACCTACAGGTAGCTGATAAGCAGCATTCACAGATAAATCATGACAATCAAGTGCTATAATTGCAGCGCCTTGGCTCTTTTTAGGGAGCTCATCAATAGGTAAAACTCGCCCTTCCGCATCTTGATATAGTTTTGCTAAGCGCTCTAATGCCTGGTCTTGATGTAAGCCACTGGTGCTCCAATAGATCACGTCAAAAGCTTCCGGACTTTCGAAATTCATAGCGTATGCAGGAAACTCGATACCCCACGCCAATGGCTCCTCCCGGAATTGGCTAGTCAGGACTTCAGCTGAAGCATCGTCAATTTTGACCTCATAGCGCACAAAGCCGCCCCGATCAAAAGGGGCTGAAGAATAGCCCAAAAGATCGCTTCTAGCTAATTTCTTTGAGTTGCAAAGCTTGTCCCCGTCCTCAATAAATTCGCTAATATCAAACGAGTTTATGCTGCCGGATAGGATCGTGACGACATCACCATCATCATTGAAGTTAGCTACTAAATCGATGCAGGGCATATCCAAGACCGTCAGGCGAGCTCTAACTTTTGAACCTGAGGTTTGTAAATCTGATCTTTTTACCCACCATATCTTCGTGATCGTTGGCATTTTTCTCGTATGGTCACCGGGCATACCAAGAACTTTTTCAGGCTCGAACACAGCAGGCGTTTCAACAACACCTATATAATTTCGAGTAACCAAAAAAGAGTGGGCATTATTTTCAATAGCAACCGGCTCATCAGTCACGGCATCATAAACTTCAAATACTTCAAGATCGCCCCTACCCCAAAACCGGACGATATTCGTGAATGATGTACCTATAGAAGCCCCGAAAATCTTTACCTTCGTACCGTAGTTAAGAGTCAGCAACTCACCCTTTTCTTTATCAAAATAGGGGTGCGCCGTGGTGCGCACTTGTTTAAAGAAGGGGTTGGGATCGAACATCTCAGGCACGCCGGAGCGCCATTCATCTGATCGACCTATGGGCGTCACGAGCTGCAAAGTTTCGGGGTCAAACTCCCAGTGGCATCCGCCTTCGAAGGTAAGCGCCATCCGTCCATCTTGGATGGAGAGCGCTGAGGTGTTACAAGTATTCATGTAGCCTAGAGTGTTACTTTTATAAAGAGATTTAGCCTGCATTTTAAAAGCGTGCTTTGTGCCCTCTAGCGCATCTGCCATAAGTATAGATGGAGTTTTGATCAGCGCCCGTTTCCAAATAGCTTTTCCACTAATGAACGAAACTCTATTAATAGCTCCGCGGCCCGTTTTTACAAACACCATCATCATTGCCCATACCTTCAAGAAAAAAACTATGCCCTGATATATCATCAGGAAGGTCGCCACGAATGACGTTCAGGGTTGCATAACTATCTTTGATACTCCCTTTTATCATCTTATTGGTTAGCTTAGGTTCTTGATCCTGAGCTTGGAGTTGTCGGCTAAAAATAGTTGGAGCTAGAGGTAGACCGGCAAAATATTTAAGTAAGTTTCGTCGTTTCATTTATAATCACCCTGGAGAAACTTTTCAAAAGCATCTAGCGATCTTTCTAAAGTCAGTTCTGCAGGAACACCACCTTTCGCACAGGCCATCCGGGTCAGCAAACCAAAGGGGCCTTGCAATAGATCTAAGTGACCAGCTTCAGGTAAGATGGTTGCTGTTGTTTGGAACAAAGCCTCAAATAGGGGATAGTTCTGACCATCGATATCGCAGCCAATACCAAGCGATCCTATCGCCTTAGCCTTCTCTGCTGACAAAATCAAGGTATGGGGAGCCGAAGCCAGTTTTACCTTTTTAGTGACCATTGGGTATTTAGCAGAATTTGCTTGTGTGAACGGGGGAGCCCCATCCATCGGATCGAGAAGCACAACAGTGAATTTTACGTTAGGAAATTCGGCTAAAAGATATGGAACAAATTTTGCGCCGATACTCCAGCCCATTACTAGAATATTGCCTTTGCATTTGGTGGCGCAGAGCCGCTGTTGAAAGTGAGAAAGAATCTCATCCTTTACAAGCATATGACTCTTAGCATTGGGGTTTACATCAACACCGAAATAGATAGCTTTAGCTTCGACCCTGCTAATATAAGGCTTAAATCTATCTATACTATGCTTATTGCCTGAGACAATATAAAACCCATCAAATGACCTTGCCTGGGAAGAAAAGCTCATACCTAAAAGAAATATTGTCCCAATAATTGTTTTCAGCATGGTTTAATCCTTTCTGAACATGAAAGCTTCTTTGAAAAATCGACCAGCCCCACACCGCTCACCATTGTTTGTATCACAGTGGTTGTCTGAAGAACAGTAGCAAAGGCCTTTAGCAACACAGCCGTCACTCATAAGTGTTTTTCGCAGCTCACTATTCTTTTTGCTGATGATTCTCCGCTAGAATTGGTTTGTAAAGATACCTTTTGGGTCAAATCGGTCTTTAGTGTCAAGGAACTTTTGCCATTTTACAGCATCGTAGTTTTTACCTATGCCTCATTTCTCTATTTACGTGAATATGATCTATTTGGGCTAACGAGATCTGAACACCTCCCGCATCTGTAAAGGCGGCATCGATCTGACTCGCAAATTTTTCACTGCCTGTCATAACCTTTATTCCTAAACCGTAGGCCTTTTTAACAATAGAACTAACCTCATTTATGTACGTCGGCTGATGATAACTTCCTGGCACACACACTTGAGACCCCTGAAAGTTGAACAAAAAATCAGTTGCTAATGCGGCAGCTGCAACGACGAAAATCCCGCTGACCAGACCTGAAACCTTTAACAAGCGATAAATCATAATATCCCCCATTCTCTCACTATTCGCCTCGATATAGCATTGCTTCACGTCTCTAGTCAATAGGACGTGTAGTATTGTAAAAACCATGCTTTTTTGGCTCCAAATTTCAGGGCTGCGACTCCCAGGAAAATCCCTGAGGTCACGGCCAATGCAGCTCGATCTAACGATAAAAAAAAGATCATAAAGATTCTTCATGACTTCGTGAACTAATTCCGACTTTCTTTTAACAGGTATTTTGCAATAGAGGATAACCCCCATAACGTTGTCAAAACAGACTATGGGCTGCAGGGATCTGGTACAATCGCCATGATTCTATAACAATCAATAATCTTTACGAAGCCTGAAGCGGACAAAATAAACTCACTACAACTACAGAAAAAAAATAACTTGGTCAGAGTTGGCAAGCGATCTTCAAACCGAATTCAATACCATGGCGAGAAACTCACATATCGAAAGAAAATGAAACGTGCCAGGTAGCACACTTGTGTGATTGAGAAAAAGTCACCCACAGGGTTAGAATACATTTTTATATTTTTACTCCTCCAAGTGTCTTCGAATAAATTGCGGATTTGGCCTCTTGTGTCTGGGGCTTAGAGACTAGGCAGTCTCCCTACCCTAACCAGATTTAAATCATAGCAGACAGTCTCCGATCCGCTGCCAATAATCCTTATATGGGCCCTCAGGGTCAAAGGATGAGATCAATCCCTCGATAGTGGTTTTTAGTCGTCCAGGTACCTTCGGTGTGTTCTTGCCACGATTTAGAATATTACTCTTCATCCAAGTGATCAAGGAATTCTCTTTTAGCTTGCTCGTCATGGATTTAAAATTTTTCTTCAGGGCTTTTTGGGGCGTATCGAGGCCAGCCCATTCACCGTCAATGACTCTGAGACCATCGTTGGTAAACATAAGGTTTCCTGGGTTCATATCAGTGATCACTGCACCCTCACGACTTAGATCAAACAAAAGTTTACGCATAGCCGTACCGTGAACCTCTGGTTGGAAGGTGCCAGTTTCAACCAGCTCGTAGAGCCTGTGACCTGGCACAAAGTCTTTAGTGACTCCGAACTTAATAGGTTCTAGCTTGTTTTCCTTGTTTTCAATGAAGATTGGTACAGTTTTTACAGAATAATCGATCTTTAGATCTTTCAAATTTTTCGAAAGTGCTAATTCGTCTTCAGCTTGGGTGGCGCAGTTGGTTGCCGGAAAACAGTCCATAAAGAGCTTAAAAACAAACTCTTTTCGATTGGCCTCTTCTCCTTCTTCAAAGACGAAAATTGTTCCCTTAGTGGCGCTGGCAAACGGCGTGATAGTGCGGCTTGATTGCTTTAACTCTTGGGTACCCTTGGCGATAAATTTGGGATTCACAAATTTTTTGTCCGTACCATCTTTCAGCATCGAGCTAAGATCTACTTCAACAGTGTCGTAGCCATGGTGGATCTTAATAGCGTCAGTTCGCATATTTCCGTTTTTGTCGAGAGGGAGCTCGAAGGAAAATTGGTCGATGCTTTTCACTGACGAGTCCGAACTTTCCACGGCTCTACATGCGGTCATAATTATAATGCAAAGCAAAATTCTTAAATTCATAGGGTTATCCTATTAATGTGCTATGTCGCAAGCGTTACTTGCTGAGTAGGTTTTCCAGATAGCTCACCAGGAAAACCCAACAAATTTTATGTAGAGAAAACCTCCAGGCTCGGAAACAATTCTGGGAATCACCGCGACAGTATTAGCCTAACGATCGTCACGAGCTCCAGAGGTTTTGCCTTGTTTCTCTCCAAAGACAGTATGCAATTTGCAAGCCAAGTCGTTGAGTAACCCCTAATCACTGGGGAAATGCTAGGATGGGCCCGCTGCACAACCAAAGCCACTGTATTTGTTATGCTATTGCCCCCAAGGTTAAAGGCCGCCGCAAACTGGGCGACGAAACCTGGCTGCTAAAAAACATTTGATGGAATGACTTCTTCTTAAAACATATTGTTATAAAACTTATATCTATCTGTATTAATTTATAAATTTTATAATTCGGTGTAAATTATTTTTATTTTTAACGTTAGTTTTCTAGCCACCTAACAACACTACGATAATATCGATTTCTTTATGGAGGTAGTAAAAAAGTTGCCAGAAGAATGCCGCTCTACTTGAATCAACAAAAAATATACATTCTAGCTTTCTGAAGATCCGAGCTCAGAGGCTACCACGCCTCTGAATTAATTTCTTTCCGCTTGGCCTCCCTTTAAAGACCCGCTAATAGCCCCCGGTTCATCGAAATGAGACCTAGACCATCAAAGCGCAAAGCCCACCTTTCTTTAATCTCTAACGAAAGGCGCCCCGAGCAAGGGAACTTATGTTTAGAATATACATACTTCAACCCATTCTTGGCAGCGTTCTCATCACGAATGTGATGGATCTGACAGCCTGCACAGTCCCACTCCCGAATTTCCGGGGAAAGGCCGCCATCTACCTCGAAGCCACAATGACTACAGGTTTTCGTTGTATTTCTCTCCGGCCAGGTGTCCGATATTTTTCCAGACTTTTTGGCCACCCATTGTAGGGCTTCTTTAAACCGTCCTATGAGAGACTCATTATTCATAGCACGCCTCATAGGTGGGTTGATGCCTCCTCCCTTTGGTGTGTAGTCACCTACACTAATGAAATCGTAGTTCTTACATAAAAAGTTGCAGATAGTGTAGAGGTAGGACTTTGTTTGTTCTCGTCTTTTACTATACTCAATCTCCAGCTTCCCTTGGTACTTGCTCCACCGCCTCGAAGGTAGCCAATAGGCTTTCCCTGACTCAGCAGTCTTCTTAACAGACTTACGGTGACATCTATCTCTCCTAGACTTCAAATGATCGATTCTTTTTTGCCTTACTTTCAGAAACCAAGGGTTGCAGATTTCCATCGCTACACCGTCAGATCCAACACCATAGGCTAGATTCTTATGGTTAGGATCGAGAGCAATCACTTTTTCTACAGGTTGAGTCGCAGTTTCGGGCCTCTCTATTGTGAATATGGCATAGTAGCCGCCATGATCCTTCGTTATTCGTAGCTGCCGGATCTCAGCCTGATGGAACCTAGCAGGAGAGACTTCGAGCTCGCCACTGACCTTCAGCCGTTTCCCATCCTGGTTTTTACCTAAGGAGATGGTTAAACTCTTTCCATGTACCTTAAAACCTTTTTTCGGCTCATCATACAAGAGTGAAAAGTACTTTCCACTCCAACTGCGAAACCTGGGCCAACCCGTTTTCTTGCCTCTACGAGAACCTTTGCGACTTTTTTGATAGGCTTCAATGGATGCTGAAAGTCTCAAAGCAGCATTTTTCATTGGGGAGCTGTGGACTGACTGAAGAAAGGTGAATTCTTTTTTTAGTTCTGGAAGTAAGTCCCTTAGACCACGCTTAGAATAAACAATCTTGGCGGCATCTTTATCATTGCTGGCAATAAACTTCTGCCGTTCACTAATAGCCCTCTCTAGGAGGTGGTTATAGGCCCAGTTACAGATCCGAGACTGACCATCGAGAGCGGCGCTGTCCTCGGGCGAGAGCTTCATTGGAATTTTAAGCACGGAATTCATACCAAGCTCCGAAACAGTCATCATGATTGATATCAAACCTACAAAAGAATGCGAGTCCAAATATTGGACTGTCAGATTTGTCATGCATGGACATCTTTCTTACGATGAGCTCTTTTGCCGTATAATCGACTGCTGAATACGGTAAGAACTTCCAAAACATCTTTGGCTAATCTGGTCTCGTCAGAAAGCTCCTCCTCTTCATGAATAAGTTCGATATCAGTGTGAAAAAATGAGCACAAATAAAAGATGATTTCACTACCGAACCTCAAAAGTCGATCTTTATGTGTAAGAATAATCTTATCTACCTACCCGAGAAGAATCATCTTGATGAGCTTTTTAAGTCCACGCTTTTTGTAGTTCAGGCCACTACCTAGATCGCTGATCACTTCATATCGAGATGCTTTTTCTTCACAATAGTCTTCCAAGGAGGATTTTTGCCTTTCTAAATCTTCTTTTTGATCATGGCTACTAACCCGAGCGTAGCAGATGGTCTTTCGAAGATTTTTCTTTGGTAGAAATCCACAAACTTTATGGATAGCTTCGAGCTTAAATCGTCTATGACCACCAGGAGTTCTGAAAGCAGACTTTAGCTGACCTTTTGCCTCCCAGTTTCTTATAGTAGATACCGATACTCCAATAAATTTTGCTGATTGTCCAATAGTTAGATACATAAAATTCCTCCGAAATATTCTATTTCGGAGGAATTTTATGTATCTGGAATGATATATTTTGGAAGATATAGAGCTAACTGTAGTCAGCCCCTAGGCAAAGTTAGGAGTTTACCTACGAGATATTCACTACCTTCATAAGTAGCCCAAATATTTTATAGTACAATTGCTGAAGCTATCTCACCAAAATCATCGCTAAAATCATGGAGGGCCGTTTCGAATTTAAAAGATTTGCTCACGGTAGGTACACAAATCAATTTTTTAGGAGAGCACAGCTCTGCTACCAAATAGCTCGAAGTATTGAGGGAAGCCAAGTGCCCGACCCTCACGTTAAATAGATTCTTACTTGCTAGCGTAAATAATTTAGCTAATGACTCGAAACAAAGTCTTTAGGCTCCTGGAGCATATTTGTTAAAGAAATGTCGAAAAAGTTATGTGACCAAGAACCCTCAAGCGAGGTGATCGCTATAAAGGTTACAGATGGCTGGCCATCAATAAATAACCCCACCTTCACACCTGGAGCAGTATTATCTTTCGAAGGATTTTTTAGCCCGGAGGAGTTTTGTTTAAGGAATTCCTCCTGAAAAACGAGTGTTTCAAGACTTTTTTATCATGCTTAGTCATGCTTAAATAGTTACGATTATACCAAGGTACCTTACTTTAATTCAGAGTGAGATCTCGCCCGATTTCAGGTGTTTATAGCCCATTATAAAATAAAACCGACACTACACCGATACCCCTTATTATTGGAGAAGTCATGAAACCATTAACTATATGTGCTCTAACATCGATAGTGACCTTTATTATTCCCTCTTGTCATGATAGTGAGCAAAAAACGAAAAAAACGGCTGAGATAGCTAACAATGTGTTGATGGAAAGGCCTGCTCAGCGTCCAAATAATGACCAGGCCGATGCAGAGGTTGATGATAGTGAAGAGACTCCTAATACCCCGCAGAAAGGCACCGTTGGTGAGCTAGATCCAGATGATTCAAGTGAAATAGGTCCCTTACTAATAAAACTGAAGCCCTTATCCGTTTTGATCCCGGTGAATGGCAATTACACCATCGGCAGTGAGTTGATTTTCCAACTACAATTTTCGGAGATCGTAACCATCACTGATACACCTAGCCTGTTACTGAGAGTCGGTGACAAAACTGTCGAAGCTTTATACTCTACCGGCACGAATACAGAAGCACTAGAATTTATCTATATCGTATCTGCATCGGATACAGATACAGACGGCGTCGAAATTCTTGGTCATTCTGCAAAGGGAAAAGTGACTAACAATGCAGGTAATGCGCTAGACCTCGCTGGTGTTGCTAATACAGTGACCGGAATTTTAATTGATACCAATACCCCGCCTCCATCCAGAATAAGCATGTTAGTGGTCGCACCAACTGTAAGTCCAAACTCTCTATCTATAGCCTGGCCAGTACCTGCCCAAGATCCGAGCTTAATCGGGTCCTATTTGGTGCAATACCGACCTTTGGGTACTCACTTTTGGCAATCCACATCTGTTACTATGAACAGTATTGTACTGACACAGCTAGATGCAGGTTCCGCATACGAGTTTCGAGTTGCGGCTATATCTGCGGCCGTCGGCCCATTTTCTAAAATATCGATCGCACAACCCTTTAACGTCATAGACCTTAACCCCATCGCTTGGTTGGATGCCACAGACATATTAGCAAATGGGAGTAATCCGGAGGCAGGTTCCAAGGTCGGACTCTGGGTTGACAAGACAGGAAGAGCTTCCAACGCATTCGAATCAGAGCAGGAAAAACAACCCATTCTGGAGTATTCTGTACAAAATGGTCTCCCTGCTGTGCGCTTCGAAAACAAAGCCAAAGGTCTAGAGGGAACCTTTACTAGAACAAAAGGAACTGACCTTACCATAGTAGCTGTGGGTCAATTCGATAGTAACTACCTTGACAGGTGCCTATTAGAGTTCCGCTATCAGAATTCTCGCGCATTTTTTTTCGATCGCCGCTACGCCAGCGACACCTTATTTAATCCCGAAATAACTAAAGGACAGTTTAACCTATGGGTTGTAGAAAACAATGGCAGCTCCGCAAAAGTCATGGAAGGGGATTCGACTATTTTTGACGACAATACCACATATAACACTGATTTTATCGGTGACGGTGAATATATTCTCGGCGATGATATTACCGGCAACAACCGGCTTTTTGGTTATATAGGCGAATTCTTGATATTTGACCAAGCCTTAAGCCCTAGTGAAATAGATACCTTAAAAGCTTACCTGCAAAATAAATGGGGACTCTTATCTCCTTAATCTGAATTGTTATCAGGGATAAACGATTTCATTCCGATTCCAGCTGTTTGTACCTGCGTCTGTAATATAAAAAAGGTGATAATGATAATCGGTGGGGAGATAATAGTAATAACCCGATAGGCGATGCTACATCTGGCTGCAATAGGTTGACTCCAATCCTTGAACAACAGATTAGATCTGCTGGTCCCCCTAGTTTATATTGGACTTTGATATCTCACATAGGCTGTTTTCAGTTTTAAAGCTTCCACCTTGTATTAACCTTGATAGAAATTACTCCTTATAGTTTCTATATGAATTTACCTATTTTTAATCCCTTACACACGAGCGTGCTCATGGCGGTGGCAAGAGACATTAGAAAGGATCACATCATTGATAATAATGCAAATCAGAAAGATTCATGTTATTTCTGGATATAGTAAACCTAGGAACAAACGTTAAGCTCGCAGTTTGTCAATTTAAAGGAATTGAGACTAGGTCTCTCACATTCAAGTTCGCCATTTAAGTCACCATCAGAGACTATATTCACTTTTAATGTACACCTATCTTTTGGACATTTATTAGAGTTCGGCTTGGGAGCCATGTTATACTCTGCACTTTGAGTATTACTACTGAGCAACTGACTTATGAAATTACAACGATACTTTCCAGAATAAAGGCTGATTCGAATCTCGGCTTCTTCAACTGACTTGATCCTTAAAGTAATAAAACTAATAGAATTGAGTGGTGCCGCATAAAGCCCCGGAAGCAAATTAGTCTTAACGGCTGTGTTAGTATTAGGATTCACATTTTTATCAGTTTTATTGTTAGTAGTAGAGCCGGTATTATTATCATTACCAACAGTAGTAACTTGTTGATCTGCATCTTCTGAAATAGGATCGTTTGCACTGCTATTACTTGACGAATTACCATCAATCGATGGGGAATTGTCATTCTGGGGAGAGTTTTTAGCTGAATCAAACGAAGCTTTCTCTCTTCCACAGCTAGAGAAAATCAGAACGATTGATAATATTTTTAAACTTGAAAGAACCATAACGAAGACTCCAAGAAGTAAACATAGAAGACTCAAACCAATGCAAAATTGCCAGCACACCAATTCAACATTGTTTTAAAACGACTATGCACATCACCCAGATTTGTAAGTTCTACTTGGTTCAGAGTCAGCAATTTTTACGCCAATTAAATTATCAATAGTCAGTAGAGTTTATAAATTTTAGGCTGAACAAGAACTCATCAGTTATCTTAAATTGTCATTTCTCTAAACAAAAATCGCTAAGGACTATTAAACACTGTAACACTTAAAAAAAGTAAGCTTCGAGAGATATCTGTGCTGCTGCCATCGCCGAATGTTTCTCGCACATCTTCACTACCAAAGTAGAACCTGGAAACAGCGAAGATAAAGCTGGTAAATTTATGTCAAATAATCTTTCATATAGGAGAGAATTCCAGGCTGGTAATGCTACACTTTTCTATTTAGAATGGTCACAATGGATAGGCTTTGATTTAAGTCTTTTAACAAGGATTCCGTAAGTATTTGTTTACACGACAGCCAAGATCAAAATGACGAATCGCTGCAACCAGAATATCGATACTTCTTAGCGCTCAACATCAATACATAACACGCAAAGTAGCCGAGGGTACCCGGCAGCCAAATGAAATCCTTTTACCTCATTAATCTTCCGTTTTCTTTGAAATATATCAATTAGCTAAAAAATTGATTTCGAAATACCGAGTTCAATTGAGGGTTCTTGTTGGCTAGACATCGTGAGGTTAAATGAACAAGATATTCTTACCATTTCTTACGCTCATTACTTTAGCGATTGCAATATTTGGTTGTGAAACCGAGCTCAAACTCGAGACCCATGCCGTGAATTGTGGCACTGGACCAGGGGAAATGGACTGTGGTGATATGAAAGAAGTAACCTCAAATGGCTTTGGTTTGAGGATCCTTTCAGAAGCCCTCATTACCAACACCGACAATGCCTTGATCAAATGGGAAGAAGAGCCAGGTGCCACAAGCTATACTGTGGGTCTTTACACGGATAACTCTTGTACAGACGACGTGGTAAGCTTTCGCCAAGCTGAGACAGAAAAGAACGTAGGTATCTTGCGAGACAATCAATATTACAGCTGTGTGTGGGCTCACATAGGAGACAAAAAAACGGTGCCGGCAGAAAATAACGGTATCTCTCTAAGGGTGGACCGCATTGCCCCAGTCATAGACAATTCCGCTGCTCTCTCAGTAGAAATAATATCCAGGGAAAAGCTGAGTATTACAGCTCGTGACGCCACCACCATGTCGTATTCTTGGCAACAGTTAAAAGGGCCAGGGCAACTGTTAATAGCTCCGGATGATGCCGCTGAAACAACTATCACTGGCAATACCAACGGCCTTTATCAAATCGAATTTCTGGTTACTGATGCTGCTGGCAACATCACAGTCTTTGTCCATGAATTCAATCTTTACCAAACATCGGCAGATAAGAACGGAGATACTGCAACCAATGAGTCCGAACTAATAACAAACCCCACCAGGACACTGACGGAATTCAGTATCACTAGCATCACTAATGGCGACAAACTTTCAACTAACAGCCCCAACGTTACATGGTCAGCATCCGAAGGAGCTAGCCGTTACGACTTATTGATTGGCACGACTGCCTCGTGCGCCACTCCGATTCAAAGCCACCTGGGTATTTCAGAACTCAGCGTAACAGCTACGAGTCTCCCTGAGGGATCATACTATTTATGTTTGACCGCTCACGAAGGAAGCTCTTTTTCCCTAGGTGCACCTGAGGTGCAATTTAGCGTGGACACCACCGCCCCCACAATCAATTCGGTTTCTTCTACAACGGCAGATGGAAGCTATACAGTAGGGGATGTCATAAATATCTCCATTAGCTTCGATAGTCCGGTTTTGGTGATGGGAAGCCCGACACTCGGCCTCAACACAAGCCAATTAGCGACTTATGTCGGTGGCAGCGGCACAGCAGCGCTTGCCTTCAGCTATACGGTTCAGGCCGGTGATAACACAGCTGATTTAAATTATCAGAATACGACAGCATTGCAGCTTGGGCTAAGTAATATCAGCGACGAAGCCGGCAATCCATCTATTGTAACTCTTCCTGTGTTAAGTGCAGCTGGCTCGTTAGGCGCAGGGCATGATATAATTGTGGACACTACAGCACCTGAGGCCACTATCACAGGTGAACCCATAGGCAACAATAACATCAGCATAGTAACGGTAAATGTAGCAGGCGCAGAGGTCAGCCACTATAAGTACAAAGTCGGAACAGATGCCACGACCAACTGCGCACTCACCACTGGCTACAGTGATGAAACACCTGTAATTAATGAGATAACTGAAGATATTTCTACCTTAGCTGATGGTGGAATTGAGCTTTGCGTTGTGGGTCGTGACTTAGCTGGCAACTGGCAGTTGGAATCGATAGCCACCAGAGCGACATGGAACAGAGATAGCAATGTACCAACAGCTACGGCCTCTGGCCAACCTAGCTCCAGCTCTAACGTAACCAACATCACCGCTGCAGTAAGTGGCAGCACCGTGACTCACTATAAACACAAGTTAGGGAGCAGCGATTCAATTGATTGCGCAGCTAGCACCGGATATTCGGTTGAAACAGCGGTAGCCACCCCTATCGCTGAGGATATCAGCAGCCTCGCTGAGGTTATATCACCCTATGTTTGATAGGACGCAACAATATCGGAACTTGACAATCAGAAGCATCTTCTACCTATTACAGCTGGATAAAAGATACAGTCGGGCCTAATGTTATCATTAGCGCCACTCAGGATCCTGGCCCCACTAATGCCTCGAACTTGAACCTAACGGTCATTTTTAGTAAGCCGGTTACAGGTTTCGACTTAACTGATATGGTAGTAACAGGCGGCACGAAGAGCAGCCTATCAGGATCTGGCACTACTTACACACTCACTATCAACTCCACTACCAGTAGCAACATAACTGCTGATATAGCAGCGGGACTAGCGACAGACGCAGCAGGCAATACGAACACTGCAGCTCCGCAATGGAGTATCGTTCATGATAACACCCCCCCAACAGTGACCATAACTGCGAGCCAAGACCCCGGCCCGACCAATTCTTCTACGATAAACCTCACAGCCCAGTTCTCTGAAGGCGTCAGTGGATTCGCTGTTGGCGATATTACTGTGACAGGCGGTAGTGTTGGGAATTTTGTGGCTGTTGATGACGAGACCTATACTTTCGATATCACCTCACCTGCGGCGACAGTCACAGCTGATATCGCCGGCTCGGTCGCACAAGATGCCACGGGAAATAACAATACGGCCGCAACCCAGTGGAGTATCAGCTACGATGGAGACTCTCCTAGTGTCGTCATTAGTTCTAGCCAAGACCCTGGACCGACAAATTCCTCCACCATAAACCTCACAGCCCAGTTCTCTGAAGGCGTCAGTGGCTTCGCGGTTGGCGATATTACTGTGACAGGCGGCAGTGCTAGCAATTTCGTGGCTGTTGATGCCGACACCTATACGTTCGACATCACCTCACCTGCAGCGACAGTCACAGCTGATATCGCCGGCTCGGTCGCACAAGATGCCACGGGAAATAACAATACGGCCGCAACCCAGTGGAGTATCAGCTATGATGGAGCGTCTCCTAGTGTCGTCATCAGTTCCAGCCAAGACCCTGGACCGACAAATTCCTCGACTATAAACCTCACAGCCCAGTTCTCTGAGGCTGTCAGTGGCTTCGCGGTTGGCGATATTACTGTGACAGGCGGCAGTGTTAGCAATTTTGTGGCTGTTGACGCCGACACCTATACTTTTGATATCACCTCACCTGCAGCGACAGTCACAGCTGATATCGCCGGCTCAGTCGCACAAGATACAGCAGGCAATAATAATACGGCGGCAACCCAGTGGAGTATCAGCTACGATGGAGACTCTCCCAGTGTCGTCATCAGTTCTAGCCAAGACCCTGGACCGACAAATTCCTCGACTATAAACCTCACAGCCCAGTTCTCTGAAGCTGTCAGTGGCTTCGCGGTTGGCGATATTACTGTGACAGGCGGCAGTGCTAGCAATTTTGTGGCTGTTGATGCCGATACTTATACGTTCGATATCACCTCACCTGCGGCGACAGTCACCGCTGATATCGCCGGCTCGGTCGCACAAGATACCGCAGGCAATAATAATACGGCGGCAACCCAGTGGAGTATCAGCTATGATGGAGCGTCTCCTAGTGTCGTCATTAGTTCCAGCCAAGACCCTGGACCGACAAATTCCTCCACCATAAACCTCACAGCCCAGTTCTCTGAAGGCGTCAGTGGCTTTGCGGTTGGCGATATTACTGTGACAGGCGGCAGTGCTAGCAATTTCGTGGCTGTTGATGCCGACACCTATACTTTCGACATCACCTCACCTGCGGCGTCAGTCACAGCTGATATCGCCGGCTCAGTCGCACAAGATGCCACGGGAAATAACAATACGGCCGCAACCCAGTGGAGTATCAGCTATGATGGAGCGTCTCCTAGCGTCGTCATCAGTTCTAGCCAGGACCCTGGACCGACAAATGCCTCGACTATAAACCTCACAGCCCAGTTCTCAGAAACGGTGACAGGATTCACAATAGAAGATATTGTGGTGACAGGTGGCAGCAAAAATAGCTTCACTACCGTAGATGGAGACACTTACACCTTCAACATCTCCCCAGACTCAGCCGCTGTCACAGCAGATATTCCTGCTGGCCTTGTTATTGATAGCGCCGGCAATACTAATACTGAGGCCAGCCAATGGAGCATTGCTTTCGATAATGTTGCACCGATTTTTAGTAGTTTAGCGTTGATTAATGACACAGACCAGAATTTTATCAATCTCAGCGAGTCCACAAACACAGATCCAATGGGAGGAACTCTAAGCGCCACCGGCTATGACACCGTGGCTTACCTCCTTATTCCAGACACCACTACATGCAATATTTCTGCCGGCACCTTCGCCGCCATGCCCAATTCTAACGACAGTAACTTCGGCTCTGAAGGTGACTACAGAATATGTGTCCAACTATTAGATAATGCTGGTAATGCAACCTATGGCGAGAGCTCAGTCATCACTTTAGATAAAACCCCACCTACAAACCCTGCGGTAAATAATCCCAGTCCCTGGGTAAATTCTGATAGTGTCGCCGCCTCCTACACACCCGGCAGCGACACACATCTGCGTCGCCATCACGTGAAGCTATGTCAAACTTCTGGCTGTGGAACTTGCCTATCAGTTGAAAATGATAATGATAATGACGGTAGTCTTACTTACGAAAACAGTCTAACCGCAGGGACCCCTTATTACGTCTGTGTCCGCGCTCAGGATGACGCTAGAAACAATACATCATGGTACGCTTCATCAGGGGCAGTGACAAAGGATGAAACTCCGCCAACAGTGGCAATAACTTCTAACCAAGACCCCGGTCCAACAGGACTATCAACCCTGAACTTAACCGTTCAATTCTCTGAGGATGTCACAGGATTCACCCTAGGTGACGTCGTCGTATCTGGAGGATTACCGACGAACTTAAGCGTGACAGACAGCAACACTTACACCTTCGATATCACGTCGGCAACAGGAACAGTGACCGCAGATATCCCTAGTTCGGCAGCTCAAGATGTGGCTGGAAATAATAACATTGGCGCCAGCCAATGGTCAATCACGGTAAGCACCCAACCTGCTGACCCGACGAATCTTCAGGCTAGTGCCAATGCTTCAGGTATCAACTTACAATGGGATCCAGGTGATAGCGTAACCGACTTTATGATAGCCCGTGGGACATCTGCAGTAACTTTCAGCCCTGTTGACACGAATAGCTGCGCCAGCTACCAGGGCTCCCAGGGCTCAGATGAGGTCTTCTGTGTCACCGGCGCCTATACTTTTGTCGATAGCCCCCTTAGCTCTGGAACCTATCATTACGCTGTATGGGCCGTCAGCGCTACAAACGCTTATTCTGGCGAGATAACGGGAAGTAGTAGTGCGGCTTCCATGCTGATAAGCAACCATGATTTTGAGACGGGTAACACCTCAGGCTGGTCCCTAACAGGGGACAGCAACTGGTCGGCTTCCTCCTCCTCGCCAGATCAAGGTAGCTATAGCGGAAAATCAGGATCCCTGTCAGGAAATCAAGAGAGCTGCATTTCCCAGACAGTAGATTTATCAAGTTACTCCAATAATGCCGAGCTCAAATTCCGTTGGAACGTGGAAGACGATTCGTTCTCCACTGCTAGTTTTCAGGTGGATGGCGAAACTATGCAAGAAGGGTCCACTGGTGGTTGGATCGAAACCACTCAGACATTGAATGCTGGATCTTCCCATGAAATAAAGTGGTGCTTTGAAACTGGTTTTTTTGTATTCGGCTCAGGCTGTAACTGCATTGAGCTAGACACCGTGGAGCTAACAGATCCAGATGCGCTAGTTTCACCCCCAACATTTTCCGCTATAGGAATTGAGGGAGGGGCAGATCTCGCAATCGGCGAAGTAAGCAATTCTTCTGGATACTTAGTGGCAAGAGGTACGAGTCCAGTTACCTTTAGGCCAGCAAATGGCAGCACTTATAGTAGTGGAACACAAGGAAATGATGAAATAATCATGGTAGGAACGAACCTAACCTTAAGCGATACAGGTCTTACAAATGGCACCGCTTATTATTACATGGTCTGGGCCTTTGATGGATCAGACAACTACTCCATAGGTATGTCAACATCTGCCATCGCTATGGTTGCGGATGTCACTAATCTAACCGCAGGTGTGGCCGACCTTCAACTAAACCTGTCCTGGGGCCTTGGGGGCGGAGCTGCTAGTGGCTATATCTTGGTAATGGCTGCAGGCTCCGCACCTACCTTTACCCCGATTAACGGCACATCCTATTCCACAGGCTCCGAACCAGGAGGACAGATTGTCTACGTCGGTTCTAACACAAGCTATAGCAATACAGGCCTTACTAATGGTACCGCATATCACTATAAAGCGTGGGCCTATAATGGGCCCAATGATTACTCCCTAACGGCCGCTTCTACAGTAGGAACACCAGTATCTTGTCCCGGCGTGATTTGGAGCGGCACCTGTTGGGTAGAAACGGCGGGAAACAACACCTGTATTTCAGCGTGTTCGGCCTTTGGAAAATCCTATGATGCCGCTGCATTCGCCGCTCAAGTCTCCACAGCAAGTGGCACAAGCGGAGCAGGCGAATGTACCGACTTGTATAACAACACTGGAATATACACCGGTTCATTTGGCGGTGTTAGCGGCGGAAGTGGCAGTACTTCAAGAGCTTGCGGTCGCGAGGGCACGAGCAAAGTTCTAAAAAGGAATGACTCACTGAATGACGGCGGGAACGCAGGTTTCTCTAGTTCCGAATTACGAATTTGCGCCTGCAATTAATTTCCCCCTGAGTTCTAGCACAGAGTCTGGTAGCTCGCTTTGTATTTGTATTTTTATTTATACTGGTAATTCTTTTGCTATTGGCAAACAGCATTTTCTTCTATCTCTCTGCGGATGCGCCCTAAGCAAAAAAGTAAACTCAAGATAAAGCTAAAAACAAAAATTTAATAAATATTATTAGATCATGCTTTTAATTATGTAAAGTATCTGGCAGGTTTTTCAAGTAGCCGGCTCTTTTGTTGTTTTTACTAATTCCGACAGCGTCGCCATGAAATTATGCAAAGATGTTGCCAATATGGGGTGCATAATCAAGGGACACAAAAATATTTACCCTCCTTAACAAGCTGTATAAATTACACTATAACGCCATCTTTAAGGTTTGAAATATGTCTTCCGAAAAGCTGTTTATGAATAACAAATTGATACCGCTGCTTTTATGAAAATGGACTAGCAGAGTATTATTTAAACAATTAAGGACAATTCATGGTGATACACACATGGAACTTCAAGGGAAGATACGGTAAAGGTCACCCTTTAAAATCTTTGTACGTTGCTCTTTTTATCTGCCTCCTGATCGGAAGTTGTTCTGATAGTACTTCATTCAGCGGGAAGTCACCTAGTGTTCCTAATGTTAAAGATCCGGAACCGGTGGTTACGCCCATCCCTGTATCGTCTGACGTTTCAACGGCAATCATCCCTGTGGAAAGTGGTGTTGACGTATCTACCAGTATCCCTCCTGAGAAGCCCCAGTCAGGAGTGGAAACCTTTTCTCTGTCAGCAACAACGGGATTATTGGATGTCGTGTGGGTGGTGGACAATTCAGGGTCGATGGGGCAGGAGATTGAGCAAGTCAATGCTAACCTCGATCGTTTTATTGGGGCTTTACGAGATATTAGCCAAGTTCAACTTTCTGTCCTCAGTGCGGACTGCGAAAGAATAACTAATGGAAATAGCACATCAATATCATGTACTGGTCTGCCCGTTACGCTTAGCGACGAGGCAAAAGCAAACGGTCATGTGCAACAAAACATAGAGGTGAAAAGCAATAATGCTTTAGCCATATTTGGTCATTCTCTGTGCGATGAGAATGACCCAAGTCAATTGTGTAAAGAAGCTAAAGATAACGCTGAGAATACAATCGGTTCTATAGTATTTCCTGGCAACAATGATTTTCCGCCTGCTGGCTTTATGAAAAAACGCTTCCGGCCAAATTCCACTAAGGTAGTGGTCATTGTGACTGATGACAATGCTAAAAAATTTACGTCCAGAGAAATAACAGATCTGGTCAAGGAGAAAAACTTAGGCCCCATTACCTACTTTGCCTTCCAGGGATTAAAAGAAAGCGCACAAACAAGTGACTGTGACATTGCTAACGAAGGCACTGAGTACGAGAACCTCACTCAGGCCAGTGGTGGTGAGAGCTTCGATATCTGCCCTACCGATTGGTCTTCTAATTTCTCTAAACTAACTTCAAATATCCGTAATATTATCGAAAGTAGTTTTATGGTTGAAAGGGATGTTTTAGAAATTATCTCGGTATCTGTAGACGGCGTAGCTATAAGTAAAGATTTGTATCAATTAACCGATGCCAGAACCATCGAGGTTAATCGCACAGCTCTTGCAGGCGGCAAAAGTGTGACGGTAGTATATGAAGGCAAGCCATAACTCTATTTGATCGCAAGCCGAGTGAACCTCCAGATCATTTCTACAGCTAAAAAATATTGATAACTGCTGGCAACACCAGCCTATTTGCAATGAAGGTACATTATCTGAAGTTTCATTGGTATAAAGATTCAACAGACAGGTCACGAAAAAACCAACAGTAATATAGAACTCATTAAAAATAGTACTACTATATGCGATGACTGCATCCTGAACATCGTTCTCTACCCGTAAGCAAAGCAAATCTACCATAGTTGAAAGATGACTCGAACCCCGCCAATCAGAACAATAACTGAGGTGCATATGAAGATATAACTTATTGAACCGGAGGATACTACCGCAGTTCCAATGCCGATATTCTTTCTAGAAGCTCAAGCAACCTTTTTTCCTAAGTATGGTTTTATTCTTTTTATAAGTAAAAAGGTACAATCATCATTGGCCTTATGGTCCTGCCAAATTAACTGGGCGTGTTCAAGCAGCTTTGACTTAAGACCAGCAGCTTGCCTGTTTTCAGATAAAAACTTGAGAAGTTTACGCGGTTTTAAAACCTTTCCATCGGGTCCACAGTTCTCAGTAAGCCCGTCGGTGTATAGAAACAAACTTTCGCCATTTTCCAACCGAAAAGACTCTGGCTTATTATCATTGGCTGCACCAAAGCCTAGATGGACTCCGGGTGTCAAAGTTAAAGTCCTAGATTCCTCATTTGTTATTATAATCGGCCAGTGATGACCGGCAGAAACGACCAGTCCTTTTCCGTCTATAAGGTTGAAGCCAACAAATAATGCCGTCATAGATTTATTAGAATACTTAGTAACACCAGCCAGAGTCTGATCGACCACATGCATCATTTTCATAAGAGTCTCATTCATTGAAGGCTGGTTTTCCCAGCTCTTCATTTCAGAAAATAAACCATTTATAGCTCCGTAAGTTAGGCCCGTCACTATAGAAGCAGAAACCCCGTGACCGGTAACATCTGCGATAAAAACGAAGATTCGCTGATTTATTTCGTCATGATAGAATTGATACCAGTCGCCTCCCGCATCATCAGCTGGCTTAAAGTATTCTTGGAAGGCGAACCCAGCAAGCACTCTTTCGCTGTCTTGAGGGATAAGGGCTTCTTGCACTTGCCTAGCGGCAGAAAGTTGGCCTTTGAGCTCAGAATTTTCTATCCTTTCCTGCATGAGCTCTAGCCGCGTCGTGGTGTTTTTAACCCTCAGGGTAATCTCATCGCCAATAATGGGTTTGGCAAGATATTCATCTGCACCAATTCCGAGAACAGAGAGTCGATCATCCTGTGATGCTCTCGCAGTAATTACAATGATTGGAATATTACGCAAGTTTTCATTCTGCTTACACTCTTGAATGACGTCTTCACCTGATACGCCTGGCATCATAAGATCTAATAGAACGAGATCAATACTTTCCTGCTTGAGGATATCCAGACATTGCCGCCCGCCCAGAGCGGTAATAACAACGTAGCCACTGCTTTCTAAGATATCTTGAAGAACCTCACAATTTATTGGGTTGTCGTCAACCACGAGTATTTTATAACCAATATTTTCATCGGCGCGCTTTTGCCTTGCGACCAGGTTGCCATCGAAGACAGGAAGCAATTCGCATTTATTCTCAATATTATTAGTCAGATGAACTTCCTTTTGTGCGGGAATCTTAACAGAGAATTCAGTACCTACATGCAGCTCTGATTCGACTGTGATTGTGCCATTCATCAGATTCACCAGCTGCTTCACCATCGTGAGTCCAAGCCCGGTACCTTCATAGGAACGGTTAGAGTTTCCATCAACTTGCTTAAACTCTTCGAATATATCTTTCAGGTTTTGTTCTCGAATTCCGATGCCTGTGTCGGCAACCGTTATCACAAGATTTGAATCTTCATAGGCAAAAAACAAACTCACATGATTTTCTCGATTGCCATCAGCAAATTTAAAAGCGTTACCCAACAGATTTCTTATTATTGTAGCAAGCTTTTCATAATCTGATACAAATACCGGGTGCTCTTCATGCTTCCAGGATTCCCCACACTCAAATGTTCTGCCTGTGCGACTGACAACCAGCCCTTCTGCTAATAGTTTACTTTCTTCTGCCAATTCGTTAAGAGAAACTAGAGAGTTTTGTAACCTAAGCCCACCAACCTTGCTTTTAGATAGATCGAGAATAGTATTCACTTGGTTTTTTAAACTCCGGGCAAGACTGTCAATTTTTGTGATCTGAACATCGAGCTTCCGCAGGTCATCGCCATAAATTCCTTTTCTGATCAGTCCGGTAAAACCTAGAATTCCATTCAAGGGAGTGCGAAGCTCATGAGAGGTATTTGCCAGAAATTCATCTTTAATTCGACCAAGTTTTTGCAAAGAAACTAGTTGTTCTTCAACTTTTTTGTGAGCTACGATGCTATCTTGCTCGGTTTGCCAGATACGGTAGCCTAATGCTCCCAGCATGAAGATGTTTTCAATAGCAGCGCCCACGAAAATAAATCGATCATCAAGAAAGTCAATTAAACCACTCCAGCTTACGGCTTGCGCAATTCCTGCTACCAAAAATATTCCGACGGCTGAGCAAAACAGCACATTATACAGAATCCTTGTTTTTATTGTAATATATAGGCTGACAAAAAATATACTTAGTCCGGTCACAGTATTTATCATGAGATGAATATCATTTACCATTGGATGAAAGCTATACATACTCGGAATCATGACCGACCCAATCTGCAATAGATGAAAGCCCAATGTAATCAATACGAAAGAACTTAATACCCTATGTGACTTCTTATAGTCTGATTTGGTGCAAAAGAACTCTATAGTAAATAACGTTAAAAACACCGTAAACATACTACCAATATGAAAATTGAGCTTATATGATGCGATGAATTCATGCCCAAAAAGAGAAAGAACTTCAGCCGCATGCAAAGCCATAAAAGTAATATAGGCAATATAGTAAGTATAAATCTTCTCTCTGTATGAAAATAAAAACATAAAGTTAAAAAACAGAGACATGACAAATATAGTAATAATAACTTTTGTCACGCCATCTTCCTCAGCCGCGTGGGTACTCAAGTTGGGTAAGCTGGTCCAAAAAGAAAAGAGAGATCGGATTACACCTGCAATATTTTTTATTTTTATATATACCGTGGCTGTCTGTTCAGGTTGCAAGGTGAATTCTATAATCCTTGACGACCTTGCATCGTTAGGTCCCAAGCTTCCATATAACTGCTTGTTAACATAAAGTTCAGTCACTAGATTAAAACTTTTCGGATTATGAAAATATATGGGCACCGTATCCGCACTAGGATTAAAAATGCTGATCTTAAACCATACCGCCGCTGTAGTATGGCCACGATTGATTACAGGAAGTTGGCCTTTTAAAAATTTACCTTGAATATTGCGACTCATTATAGTTTCGATATCAGCAGCGCCAGTTTCATCTTCATACCAATAGGTCTGCAGACCATGATATTGACCTTCAAAATGCGAATCGTTGATATTGAGCACTTCTTCAGCGAAGAGTATCGACCTAAAACTTAAGGCAAAAAACAAAATTCCTAGTGTCATATTCATATGATTTATCTCTCTCAAAATATTGTCTCTTTTTGGAGTAGAGCGCGGACAAGTGTTAGTCTGCCAATGAGAAAATTACCCACAATGCTCCAAAAACCAAAATATGAAATTTTACTTCCTTGAGAGCTCAGCATGTCGTGCTTCTCTCTAGCCTTTATCGTACAAATCTAGGATAATTTTAGCCTAAGTTTGGTATTTGGTAACCTTTTCCTCTTAGATCCAAATTAATCAATAGTTAGAATACTTTCAAACCAGCGATAATGAAGAGACATAATAAACTATATGTATTTAGCAAATATGGCTTCGAGTACGATTGCCAAACTTTGGCTGATGGTAAAAGGTTCCTATCCATAAATGACTAGTGGCGACGCAACATACGCCAGCTATTGCCAGTATGAGCTCATCAAAAATGAGCCGATCCTGGGTTCACCGTCCAGTTCGCTTTTCCGAAGCTCTTAAAGTGTGAATAAAGAAATAGTCCAGAGCGAAATCCACGCTAACAATACCAAGAGAGTTTTTTGCTGTCAAACTAGACCGTCTGTAAGCGCATTTGCCAAGATATCCACATCAACATTTAGGCGGCAGTTTTGCTCTATGAAGGGTAAACCACCACTGGGGCTGCTATTAATATTTACTCTGACCCAGTATCCTGTAGTTGACCCCGAAGTGTTAAATATGGCATACCTATACCTCCAAAAACACCTGAAATAGGTATGCTCTGGACCTGAAGGTAAAATATCAATAGCTACAAATTTTTATTTCTCTATAGCTGAATATTAAATGTTCATTTAGGATCATCAGAGGTAGATACGGTTTATTCTAAAGGAGTAATCATGTACGATTTTGATTTTCCCCATGGGTTATTTGATAAAAAAGCCATTTCCGGTGAGGTCATGGACATCAATAGCCGCATCGAAAAATCCGTCAATTCAGGTCCAAAGTTGTGGGAAGCCACACCCGAAGAAGCCCGCGCCTACGAAGCGGCTAACTTTCAGAGTACCCCATGGTGCTCACCGCAGCCAAATACCGAGACCTACACATTCAAATCTCTAGATGATCAAGATCTGGAGTGCAGAGTTTACCGTCCTAACAAAGGCGAAGCTGCGGGGATTTATCTTCATATCCACGGTGGTGGGTTCGTGATCGGTGGAGCAAAATATCAGGATGAGAAACTTTTAACTATTGCCAGTGAGGCCAACTGCGTGGTTGTCAGTGTTGAGTATAGGTTAGCACCGGAGTTTCCTTTTCCTTATCCTGTCAATGACTGTGAAGCTGCGGCTCTGTGGATTCTCGACCATAGTAAAGACCTTTTCGGCCTAGAACGTTTTGTTATCGGGGGCGAATCCGCCGGTGCTTGCCTTGTGGTCGCTACTCTCGTCCGTTTGCAGCAGCGGGGATTAGCCTCCCGGTTTCTCGGTGCGCTTCTTAATTATGGTTGGTTTGATATTGGACTGACTCCATCTGCTCGCCTTTGGGGTGATCGGAATCTCATTGTAAACACTAAAGGCATGGAGTGGTTCCGGAAGCACTACACCAGCGAAGACCATTACAAAAATCCAGAAGTATCTCCCCTATATGCCAACCTCGCAGACTTACCCCCAGCCCTATTCAACATTGGTACCCTCGACCCCATTCTTGACGATACACTCTTCATGCACAGTCGCTGGGCAGCCGCTGGTAATGAAGCCCACTTAAAGATATACCAGGGGGCACCTCATTGTATGGAATACCATGGTGGCCCCCATGGCGACAGATTTCGCCAGGTTTATTTCAAATTTATTCGAGATACCCTAGACAGGCCGCTCTACATATGAATAGATGGCTGATCAGCAAAAAATAAGGCTGATACAGCTGCGATTCTTTTTCTGGCATGTCGTAAAAACCGCCATTTACCACGCTGATTGCTACAAACCCCCGGTTAAAGGCCTATCGAATTACTGTTGATATGATGTACAACCAGTTACCGCAAATAGGGTATTCGTGCCAATGGGTTTAGCGTCAAAAGCTTGTTAGGGAAAATACTCAAAATGATGTTTGGGAACGCATCCAGAGACTCCCCAATCCAGATATGCTATTTTACTTTATTTGGTTGCCACTTCCAGGCACCTGAAGAGTTTACCTTTGGTGAAGGAATTGAGCTTTTTAATGGGCCGGCCCTTGTCAGATTTACTCTAATTTGTTTACCCGTAGTAGTGGTCATAACTAATACCTGGCCATCAAGGCTTTCATCCATTTCTTCAGTGCTGTCGATGTAAACTATGACCTGGTCGCCATCCTGCTCAAAATCTAATTCGACACGATCCTCACTTTGTTGGAAAGTAACTGCGTCGACAAACACACCTGCTGGGGCTTGATCGGGGCGCTGTACTATTTTTCCTTCATTGATTACTTCTTGTGATGGTTTGGGGCCTGCCATACATGCGGCTGCGTCACACATTAACGTTGAAATATCTGGGGTCTCTTCTTCAGGCGGGCCCTGTTTAGTGTCATCGGTATTACCCTGGTCGCCTGGAGAAGGATCAGGGAGGGACACTAGGATTACCCCTCCCCCTGCATTTCCTGGATCGTCTCTTATAGTCCCTTTCACTGGTGGTTCCGGGATTTTGGTTGGTGGCGGTTTGGTAGGCTTTTCGAATGTTCCTAACCCACCTGATGCAGACTCTTTTTCAGCTACTCCTAAACCCTCTGATGCAGACTCTTCATAGTCGGCGGGGTCTCTTGCTTGCTTCATCTCAGATTCGCCCTGACTAGATAGGCTGTACGGATCACTTCGAAGAGATCCGTTCTCTAGCTCTTGAGAGCAGGCGTAGATGGTTA
>Ga0099800_1026_pt1 | contig 46534 bp, 40 predicted proteins | sample Uncmet6_SortRC_1_FD_89868 | JGI IMG/M metagenome (GOLD analysis project Ga0099800, IMG submission 89868) | Marine eukaryotic communities from CALCOFI LINE 67, Pacific Ocean - CN11_C50_N6_SortRC_1 | ecosystem: Environmental > Aquatic > Marine > Oceanic | place: Pacific Ocean: Monterey Bay... | reverse complement strand
TAATAAAAATAAATCAATAAAAAACAAGAAATTATTTAATTTTAAAAGGCCTTTATTTTTGAACTGACTTTTTTTCGCATTGTTTAATCAAACTGGCTTTGTTAACTATTACGCAAAATGATGGTTTAGGTAGAACTAGCTAGGGCTAACTGGTTCTAAACATGTAAATGGCTAAGGAGAAGCCAAATGAGTATCGATCAGGCGGTTGATAAAAAATTAAATGCGAATCTGGATCAGAAAACACGCATTAAATCTATTTTGGGCGGTTCAGCGGGTAATCTAGTCGAATGGTATGACTGGTTTGCCTACAGTATGTTCACTTTATATTTCGCAAAATCTTTCTTCCCAGCAGGTAACCAGACCGTTGAGTTGCTTCAAGCAGCAGCGGTTTTTGCGGTTGGTTTCTTGATTCGTCCCATTGGCGCATGGATGATGGGTATCTTTGCAGACCGTAAGGGACGTAAAGCAGGTTTAACACTCTCTGTTACCTTGATGTGTATCGGTTCAATCCTGATTGCGATTGCACCAACGTATCAACAGATTGGGGTGATGGCTCCTGTTATTTTGATTATTGCGCGATTGATCCAAGGCTTGAGTGTCGGTGGAGAATATGGTGCAAGCGCGACCTATTTGAGTGAAATGGCAGGAAAAAACCGACGTGGTTTTTTCTCAAGTTTCCAGTATATGACCATTATGGCTGGTCAGCTTCTGGCACTTGCAACTTTAATCATCTTGCAACAAGTGTTAACTGAGGCGCAATTGTACGAGTGGGGCTGGCGTATTCCATTCTTTGTCGGTTCAATTTTAGCATTGTCTGTCTTTATTATCCGTCGTGGTATGGTAGAGACTCAATCTTTCAAAAACGCGACACAAGAAGTCAAATCAAGTGCATTTGCATTGTTTAAACATCATCCCAAAGAAGCATTAGGTGTTTTATTCTTAACTGCGGGTGGTACGATTTCATTCTATGCTTATACCACTTATATGCAAAAATTTATGGTGAATACGACTGGCTTTTCTAAAGAAGTCGCGACGATGGTTTCTGCTGTCACCATCTTTATCTTCATGCTTGCACAACCCGTGATGGGTTCTATTTCCGATAAAGTTGGTCGTAGAGCCGTCATGATTTTCTTTGGTATCGGTGGCGTTTTATTTACTTATCCAATTTTTAGTACTATCGCAACGACATCAAGTCCTGTGATTGCAGGTTTATTGATTCTGTTTGGTATGATGTTCTTATCTGGTTATACCTCAACCAGTGCAGTCATTAAATCTGAAATGTTCCCCGCCCATATTCGTGCGCTTGGTGTGGCACTTCCTTATGCGATTGCCAATACGATTTTTGGTGGTACATCAGAACTTGTGGCGCTACAGTTTAAAAACATTGGCCACGAAAATTTCTACTTTATCTATGTAACGGTGATGTGTGCGATCTGTCTGGTGTATTTCTTCCGCATGAAAGATCAACAAAAACATAGCCGCATTCTGGAAGATTAAATCAACTGTATAAATGATTTAATCTACAAAAGAGGGGAAAGTAATTTTCCCCTCTTTTTTATTGAAGAAAATCCAGAAATCAGTCACAAGAATACAAATCTTCAGCTTTAGCTATCCATTACAATTAATGCAGTTCGGCATATAAGTATCACTATGCAAGTATTTGAATCAGCAAAAGGTTTATGGTCTGCAATCCTGCAACAATTTCGTTGGGAGAGTCATACGCCCAAGCGTACACTGGATGAAATTGAAATTTTATGTTCAGTATTCCTTGCTATTTTATTTGCTCATTACTTTGGCGCAGAAAATATTGGATGGGCTGCGTTTAGTGGTTATATGGTATTGCGTTCACATATTGTCGATACCTGTATTCGTGGAATGCTGAGAATTTTGGGAACAGTAGTTGGCGCTTTATTGGCATGTTGGATTGAACTTTATATTTCTAAAAGCCTGTGGATGAACAGTCTGGTTTTGGCTTTTTTTGCTGCATTTTCGCTATATTTTGCCATGACTACACGGTATGGCTATGCATGGCTGTTTTTTGGTCTGACTTTTGCGATGGTGATTATTGATGGGTTAATGTATCCCTTTGTCGATATGAGCCAATTTGCCAAAACGCGAAGTATTGAAGTGATAGCGGGTACTGTAGCCTGTATGCTGGTTAGTCTCTTTTTTACCTACCTGATTCGTCCAAGATTTTCCTTAACGGCCAATAAAAGTGGCTTGGTCGAAATCGCAAAGTTTGAGGGTTACAGAAAACTGACGCTCATTCATACCGTACAAGCTGCCTTGGCAATTGCAGTCGTGCCTTTTTTAATCCAGTACTTTTCGGTAGATTTACTGACTCAAACCGCGATTACGATCTTAGCGGTTCTGATGATTCCGCTACCAGATCTAAATAATAAAAAATTGATATCAATGAGAAATTTATATCGATTATTTGGCTGCTTGTTGGGTGCTGGATTGGCATTTATATTATTACCTTTGAGCGCGATAAATTATGCTTTTGCTGCATTGGCAATTGCACTTGGAATTGTTATTGGGCGGCATATTGAAAATAGTGGACAGAGTTTTGCCTATATAGGAACCCAATTTTCTCTGGTGTATATCGTCGTGATGGTGCCTGATCAACTTAGTTTACTGAGCATGGATAATGGCTGGATTCGTTTGGCGGGCATTTTGTTAGGTATTATTCTCATTGAATTAACCCGACTGGTCTTTGTGCCGTTACAACATTGGTTGCTACAGGAACGGTTGAATTCTGAGTAAATGTTTAACGTCAAACGTCTTGGCGAATACAGATTTAAAAAACCAATATTTGAAATTATAGCGTTTGAAAAAAAGCTCAACTTAAAATGTTATATTTTATAGAAATGGCTTTAATCCAATTTAGAGTTTATAGAGGAATAGGCGAAAGCTAAAATAGCAGCTAAAAAAATAACCCTTTGTAGCAAACAAAGGGTTATTTCGATATTTGGCGGAAGCGGTGAGATTCGAACTCACGGAGGACTCACACCCTCGTCGGTTTTCAAGACCGGTGCATTAAACCGCTCTGCCACGCTTCCAATGGCGGCTATCATATAAATAAAAGCGTGTTTTGGCAAATTATTTCATCAAAAAAAAGAGTGAAAGCTCAAAATTAAAGCAATATCCTAATGACGATGTTTTTTTATTGTGATTCTATAGGATTTGGTTTTTTAAACTTTCCAAACCAGATCCTTGCTTAGAGTGATAGAGCTGGGTCGATGCTTAACTGAGTGGTTATTTATTTTATATCTCTAACCAGAAAACTAGAGCTTATTTCTACCTTTTCAATTGTATATTTACATAATTATCGATATATTTCTGAAAACATATTGAAAAAAGGCAATCATCATGTCGACTCATCACACAAAAAAAAAAATAATTTCAATGCTATTCAGTTGTATCGTAGGCTTTGCTATCCAAGCTCATGCAGCCAATGATGTCACTGTATATGCCGCTGCAAGTTTAACCAATGCAATTACAGATTTAGAAAAAGCGTTTGAAAAGCAAACTAAAATTGAAGTTAAAACGTCTTATGCTGGTTCTTCAACTTTAGCTAAACAAATCGAAGCCAGCGCACCTGCTGATGTATTTATCTCGGCAGATGAACAATGGATGAATTATCTGCAAAATAAAAAACTGATTGTGTCTAATCAGCGTATTAATTTATTGGGCAATAAACTGGTTTTAATTGCACCTAAAAATTCGACAATCAACACTATTAAGATGGATAAAAATGTCGATCCAAGTACAGTTTTTCAAGGGAAATGGTGTACAGGAGATACCAAAAGCGTTCCAGTCGGCAAATATGGAAAACAGGCACTTACTTCACTGGGGTGGTGGCAAAAACTTCAGCCCAAATTGGTTGAAACAGAGGACGTCAGAGCTGCTTTAAATTTTGTTGCGCGTGGTGAATGTCAATTAGGTATTGTCTATGCAACTGATGCTGCCATTAGTAAAGATGTTAAAATTGTGGGAGTATTTCCTGAAAATACCCACGCACCGATTATTTATCCACTAGGTCTCATCAAAAATAACCCATCCGCCGTAAAATTTTATCAATTTTTGCAGACAAAACAGGCCAATACCGTTTTTAAACAATACGGTTTTACTGTGTTATTACCAGCTAAATAATGTTTTTTTCTCTTTCGGCAGAGGAGCTTGAGGTTCTCAAGTTATCTTGTCAGGTGGCTGCTTTTAGTTTATTGGTGAATTTAATTCCAGCTTTGTTTGTGGGCTGGTTATTGGCACGAAAAGAATTTTGGGGAAAATCTCTATTTGAGACTTTGGTTTTTTTGCCATTGGTTTTACCGCCTGTTGTTCCTGGATATTTGCTACTACAAGTTTTTGGTAACAATGGCATGTTGGGGCAGTATCTGAATGCTTGGGGTTTAAGTTTAGCTTTTAATTGGAAAGGCGCTGCTTTGGCCGCCGCGGTGATGGGTTTTCCCTTATTTGTACAGTCGATTCGGCTTGCGATTGAACTGGTTGATCAACGTCTGGAAATGGCGGCTAAAACATTAGGTGCATCAGGATTGGGCACATTTTTTAGCATCACATTGCCATTAGCCAGTAGTGGAATTTTAGTGGGTGCAATTTTATGTTTTTGTCGTAGTTTGGGGGAGTTTGGTGCGACGATTACCTTTGTCGGCAATATTGCAGGTGAAACCCGAACTTTGCCTTTGGCGATGTATAGTTTGATGCAACAACCTGATACTGAACATCAAGTTTGGCGTTTGATTATTCTTTCTTTAAGCGTTGCTTTTTTTACGTTGTGGTTTGCGCAATGGTTTCATCGTTATCAAAAAAACAAGCGAGGCTAGAACAACGATGTTGAATTGTCATATCCAGTTGCAACTTGGAAAGTTTAGCCTAGATCAGACTTTTCAGTCGGATCAGCGTGTGGTTGGTTTATTTGGCGCATCGGGTTCAGGTAAAACCAGTATTTTACATGCGATTGCAGGACTGAATACACCTCAAGCAGGTTGGATTAGAGTGCAGGAGCATACATGGTTTGATGCTTCACAAAAGATTAATTTAAGTACTCAACAACGCCGTGTGGGATTGGTATTTCAGGATGCACAGTTATTTCCGCATATGAATGTCAAAAAGAATCTATGTTTTGGATTGAGGCGAATTGCACCTGAAAAAAGATATTTTAAAGAAGATTATATTGTTGACTTATTAAAGCTTGATCATCTATTAAATCGTATGCCTTCTAAATTATCTGGTGGAGAAAAGCAGCGTGTCGCATTGGGGCGAGCCTTGCTGTATTCGCCGCAACTTTTATTATTAGATGAGCCTTTATCCGCTTTGGATGCAGCACATAAAGCTGAAATTATTCCTTTTTTTCAAAAAATTAAACAAGAAATTCAGATTCCAATGCTGTATGTCAGTCATGATATTAATGAGATTCAGCAATTAACAGACAGTATTTGGTATCTGTAAATACTAGACTTCTTTCTTAAGTTCCTTTTATTTCTTCGTATGGAAAAAAATAAACAGGGTTTAAACGATGATGAAAGAAGTCAATTGTTCTAAATGAACTTTTATCTTTTTTCCATAAAGAAAGGCAAAATGTTTATTTTTGCCTTTCTTGGAAGATTTAGAGAATTGATTAATCAACGATTTCAATCGCAATCGCAGTTGCTTCGCCTCCACCAATACACAGCGCTGCAATACCTTTGCGCTTGCCCAGTCGTTTTAGCGCATGAATCAAAGTTACGATAATGCGTGAACCTGATGAACCCAATGGATGACCCAAGGCACAAGCACCGCCATTGATATTCACTTTTTCAGGATCGAGTTTAAATGCATCAATCGCCGCCATGGTTACCATAGCGAAAGCTTCATTGATTTCCCATAAATCGACCTCTTCGGCAGACCAACCGACTTTCTTGAGTAGTTTTTCAATCGCACCTACGGGAGCAATAGTGAATTCTTCAGGTAATTGAGAATTGGTCGTATAAGCTTTGATTTCAGCCAAAACCTTTAGACCGCGCTGCTTGGCTTCCTGCTCAGATGTAATCAGCAGGGCCGATGCACCATCGCTAATGGAGCTTGAGTTTGCAGCAGTAATGGTGCCATCCTTGGCGAAAGCAGGGCGCAATGTTGGAATTTTATCGATTTTCGCATTGCCTGGATTTTCATCGGTATCAACCACAACGTCACCTTTGCGAGTAGTGACCGTAACAGGCACAATCTCAGCTTCAAAATAGCCTTCCTGTATTGCTTTTTGTGCGCGAGTCAAAGAGCGAATTGCAAATTCATCCATTTGTTCTCGTGTATAGCTTTTTTGATCTGCCATGTCCTGAGCAAACGAACCCATTGCACGTCCTGTATACGCATCTTCCAAACCATCCATAAACATATGATCGATGACTTGACCATGCCCCATGCGATAACCTGTACGGGCTTTCGGCAATAAATAAGGGGCATTGCTCATGGATTCCATACCACCCACCACAGCAATTTTAATACTGTCTGCTTTAATGGCATCGCTTGCCTGCATGGCAGCTTTCATACCAGAACCACAGACTTTATTGATCGTGGTTGCACCGACATGATCAGGTAAGCCTGCTTTACGCATTGCTTGACGTGCAGGACCTTGTTTAACGCCCGCAGGAAGTACGCAGCCCATAATGACTTCGTCAATTTCATCGACGGGAATATTCGTCTGTTTGAGAGCAGCTTGAATGGCAACAGCCCCCAGATCAGGTGCGCTTAAACCAGAAAGACTGCCTTGAAAGCTGCCCATGGGTGTACGTGTAGCAGCGACGATCACAATTTTTGTCATGAAATGATTCCTTGAAGTATCAGTTCAGCTTATAAGCTTGAACTTCATTATGATTGTTTAAAATACGGGTGGGGTATAAGTCAAAGTTTGTCCTAATATCCACAGTAAAAAAAGCACTAAAGGTAAATGTACAACCAATTGTGTCACGGTAAAACCAATCACATCCTTAGGTTTGAGTTTTAAAATACCGAGCATCGGTAACATAAAAAATGGATTGATTAAGTTGGGTAATGCTTCTGCTGCATTATAAATTTGTACCGACCAACCCAGATGATATTTCAAATCGTTGGCTGCTTGCATCACATAAGGTGCTTCGATAATCCATTTGCCACCGCCAGATGGTACAAAAAAGCCTAAAATGGCAGAATAAATTCCCATGACCACAGCAAAGGTATCATGTGAAGCAATTGAAACAAAAAAGTGTGCAATATAATGCGAAAGTGATAAATCCTCAGCATTAACAGCCTGAGTCATCATGTAGGCAATACTGCCATAAAGTGGAAATTGAATAAGAACGCCTGAAACAGCAGGAACCGCTTTACTCACTGCATTCAGAAAATTGCGTGGTGTGCCGTGTAAGGCCAGACCAAGCATCAGAAAAATAAAGTTATAAGTATTGAGACTAGAAATCGCAATAATTGGATTGTTTTTAGAAAACTCCAGAATCATCCAGATTAAGCCCAATGCCACCACTAAAATGGTCAGGATGGGTGAATTTTCTAACCAATCTCCCGGACGTTTCGATTTCGTTTGTTCAAGTTCCTGTTTTTCTTCTTCGTCAAAGTTCAGATTAAAATCTTGCATGGTTTTGACATTCTGACCTTTGGGTGCAGACAGGTAGGCAATGACAATCGAAACAATGATCAATATGGCAGTCATCACAATCGATTGCCACAAAAATATAGTTTCCGTAAACGGAATGACACCGGTCAGATTATAAATAGACTCAGGCAAACTGGCTTTATTGGCCTGTAATTGAGCCGCAGAGGAACTAATCCCCAGTGCCCATGTTGCTCCCATACCAATAATCGCTGCGGCGGCAGCAGCTCGATAATCCATGTTGAGTTCTTTACGTTTGGCGAGGGCGATCACCAAAAGTGCAGTTAAGATGGTACTAATGGCCCAATTGACCAAAGAAATGAGCAAACTGACAGTGGCAACTAGCACAATGGCACTGCGTCCCGAATGTGGGATTCTGGCCATCTTCTGGATCAGTTTTTTCATGGGACGTGATACAGACACCACATAACCAACAATAATCAGCATGGTCATTTGTAAGGTAAATGGAATTAAGCTCCAAAAGCCATTACCAAAAGAACTGGCGACTTCTTTGACTGGTGCGCCAATGAACAGTGCAGCAGTAGCCACAATAATCACGCCAAGTAATGCAAAAATATATGAGTCAGGAAACCATTTTTCTGACCAGTTACTAATACTAATCGCAAACCGTTCTAAAATTGCAGGTTGTTTATTCATGATCAAATTCCATCTGATATTAAAGGTGATCATTCATCCAAAAGTGATCACCGCTTTTTTCTAATTCACTTTCTATATGCCAGTATTTCCTTTAAAAGAATATTTAGCTTGCTAGGGCCGTAATGAGTTTGACACCTGAGGCAGCCTGAATTTGCTCAACTGTTACACCATCTGCAAGTTCAATTAGTTCGATACCCTCAGCAGTAATATCCATCACGCCTAAGTCGGTAATGACACGATGTACTACAGCCTGACCTGTCAGCGGCAAACTGCATTCAGATACAATTTTCGGCGTACCATCTTTGGCACAATGTTCCATGAGTACCACGACACGTTGTACACCCACGACCAAATCCATTGCGCCGCCCATGCCTTTGATCTTTTTACCCGGAATCATCCAGTTGGCAAGATCACCTTTTTCAGAGACTTCCATTGCGCCCAAAATCGCAATGTTGACATGTCCACCACGGATCATGGCAAAAGATTCACTACTGGAAAAAAATGCAGCGCCCGCACGTGCGGTGACCGTTTGTTTACCTGCATTGATTAAATCTGCATCCATCGTTTGTTCGGTTGGAAATTCTCCAATGCCCAATAAACCATTTTCGGACTGAAGCCAGACATCAACATTTTCTGGGATATAATTAGCGACCAGTGTCGGTAAGCCAATACCAAGATTGACATAAAAACCATCTTGTAATTCTTTGGCGGCACGTTGTGCCATTTGTTCACGTGTCCATGCCATGATTATGCTTCCTGTGCTTTTAGGGTTTTTTGCTCAATTCGTTTTTCTGGGTGTGCATTAAGTACAATACGTTGTACAAAAATACCTGCCAGATGGATTTCATCAGGATCTAACTCACCAATTTCCACCACTTGTTCAACTTCCGCAATGGTAATTTTCCCTGCCATTGCACATTCGGGATTGAAGTTACGTGCCGTTTTATGGAAAATCAAATTACCTGCTTTGTCCGCTTTATAAGCTTTGACCAATGCAATATCAGCGGTTAAAGAAGGCTCTAAAATATAAGGTTTACCATCAAAATCGCGCTGTTCTTTGCCTTCAGCGATGAGTGTTCCAACGCCAGTTTGAGTATAAAATGCTGGGATGCCTGCGCCGCCTGCGCGAAGTTTTTCTGCCAAAGTTCCTTGCGGCGTCAGTTCAACCTCAAGCTCACCATTAAGATATTGGCGTTCAAATTCTTTATTTTCACCGACATAAGATGAAATCATTTTTTTGATTTGTTTGGTTTGAAGTAAAATTCCCAAACCAAAATCATCTACACCGGCATTATTGGAAATACAGGTTAAACCAGTGACTTGGGTTTGTTTTAATGCATTGATCAATGCTTCTGGAATACCACATAAACCAAAACCACCCACAGCAAGAGTCTGATTATTCTTAACAATATCCTGTAATGCGAGTTCTGCACTTGCATACACTTTATTCATTGTATTTACTCAACGTCCCTATGTTTTCTTATTATTAACATCTGTAATTTATTTAAGGAAGTTGAAAATTTTAAAGGATTAATGAGAAAAATTAATGAATCTGTTTAATGTGCGAATATCGTTTTTTGATCGTTGATTTTCTATGGCTACTAAAATTGAAGGATTTTTTCGTAAGGATAACTTGAAAGTGTCTGAATGAATTCGCTGGAAATATTTGAAAGTTCAGTGTCTTTTTTATAAATAATACCGACCGCTTGGTGTACCTGACTATTTTCAATTTCCAGTAACACATTATACTCTTTATCGATCGAATGTTGAAAATGGCGTGGAATTGCACTGACTCCAATGCCTAAAGCCACAAAACTTGAGAAAGTACTAATCTGGTGACACTCAACTTTTAAATCAAGCACCAGACCTAAGCGTGAGGCGTTTTGTTCAAGGAGGTAACGCACGATTGAAGGGTGTTGTAAGGTAATAAATGGATTGGCATATAATTCCTGCCAAGTGATGCTTTTTTTACTGGCTAGCGGATGTGTTTTGGGAATGAGTGCTAAAAAATCTTCATCAAATAAAGCTTTAAATTCCAACTGTTCATTTAGAATTGGCTGAAAGCAAATTCCAAGTTCAAAAATTCCGTCCAATACATTTTCAATAATTTTTTCATTGGGAATATCATGAATTGAAAAATTTAAATTAGGGTGGGCATTTGAAAAAGTCTGAATGACTTCGGGTAAAATTGCATGGGTAACAAAGGGCATTGAAGCAATATTTAAAGTACCGCGATTAAGTTTAAAACGTTGTTTTACATCATTTTCCATGTCTTCCCAGTTTGCCAGTAACTTTCTAGCATAAGGGATCAAAGATTTTCCTTCCTGAGTGAGTTCGACACGGCGAGTATTACGCTTAAATAGCTTTCCACCCAATTCCTCTTCTAATGATTTGATACTCAAACTCAAGGCGGACTGACTTAAATGAAGCTCAGTCGATGCATTGGCATAATTCAGAGTACGAGCCAGTGCCAAAAAAGCTTTGAGTTGCTTGAGCGTCATTTATAGATTCCATCCTAATCAAAAGTTTTTGATTTTAAAGAAAAATTATATCTAACTCTACGATTGATATACTTGTTTTTTTGTAAAATTAAATCAAGCTCAGTTTTATATTAAAAAAACAGTTTTTTAAAATGTGGCTGAAATGATCCAAATCAAAATATTAAAAGCAGAATTTTTTCATTAAATAGACTTCTTTCATAATTTTTAAACTCTCTTTATTTTTCTCCTATAGGAAGAAATAAAAGGGACTTATGAAAGAAAACTAATAATTAATGAGTTTTATTAAATAATTCATTTGTTTTTTAAATAAATAGATAAGTCGTTTTACTTAAATAAAAATCTTATATTTCAATGTTTAAATTTTTATTTAACAGTCTTTTAAATAATATTCTTGTATTTCGTAAAAATATTGATATTTTAAAATAAATATAAAATCTTATTTGCTAAGTATATTTAATGGCTCATTTTGGACAAATTGTATTTATTTATTATTAGGCAAACTGTTATCAAATATTAGGCACAATATTTGAGTTAAACCTAATCTATATTCTTCATAATGGAGTAAGAAAGAATATGTGGGATTTATTTGTTATTCTGCTGTCTTTAGTCTTACTGATGTACACCGCTTATCGCGGGTTTTCAGTCATCCTGATGGCACCGTTATGTGCATTATTGGCGGTTTTTTTAATCAATCCAAGTAATGTCTTGCCTTTTTACTCAGGCGTTTTCATGCCGAAAATGGTCAACTTTATCGAGGATTATTTTCTGGTATTTTTACTCGGTGCAATTTTTGGCAAAGTGGTTGAAATGTCAGGGATCGCTGAGTCGATTGCAAAAACTATTGTGAATTTGATTGGTGCAAAAAAAGCAATCTTGACCGTGGTGATCCTCGGCGCAATTTTGACCTATAGTGGTGTCAGTTTATTCGTAGCTGTATTTGCGATTTATCCATTTGCCAATCAATTATTTCAGCAAGCTAACATCCCTAAACGTCTAATTCCCGGCACGATTGCACTTGGTGCATTTACCTTTACCATGGACGCGCTACCGGGTACGCCACAAATTCAAAACGTGATACCAACCACTTTCTTTGGAACCAATATTTATGCTGCTCCATTTTTAGGGATTATTGGTGCGATTTTTGTATTGAGTACAGGTTTGTTATACCTAGAGTGGCGTCGACGTGTGGCTGCTCAAGCAGGGGAAGGCTATGCAGGTTTTGTCTCAGATAATTCTGCAAATAGTGTTGATTCTGATGTAAATCTTGTACAGGAAAATGCGCATGATAATGGTTCGGTTATTCGTCAGATTCTAGCCTTCGTTCCTTTAGTGTTAGTTGCTGTGATGAATAAATATTTATCGACAGCAATTAAAACATGGTACCCAAACGGTTTTGATTTTAATGCAATTGGTCTTGCAAATTATACGGTTGATGTTGCAAAAACGGGTGCGATCTGGGCGGTCGGTTTGGCACTGATGGTTGGGATTATCGCGGCTATCTTATTTGATTATGGTCGTGTGGCGAGCCAATTTAAAGAAGGTGTAAATGCCAGTATTGGCGGTTCGCTTTTGGCTGTCATGAACACCGCGTCCGAATATGGTTTCGGTGCGATTATTGCGGCTTTACCCGGTTTTGCTTTAGTGAGTCATGCATTGGGAACGGCATTTACTAATCCTTTGGTGAATGGTGCGGTGACCACAACTGTATTGGCAGGGATTACAGGTTCAGCATCAGGCGGGATGAGTATCGCTTTGAGTGCGATGGCAGAGCAGTATAATGCTGCTATTTTGGCTGCGGGTATTCCGCCCGAAGTGATGCATCGTATTGTGGCAATGGCATCGGGCGGCATGGACACACTTCCACACAATGGCGCAGTCATTACCTTACTCGCTGTAACAGGTTTAACACATAAGCAATCTTATAAAGATATTTTTGCAGTTACGATCATTAAAACAGTTGCAGTATTTGTGGCGATAGCTGCATTTACATGGTTCGGAATTGTGTAATTTTTTGATCAAAATAAGCTATGAACTTGTTTTGGTTTAAAAAACCAAGGCATTTTATAAATGAGGCAGGAGAAAGAACGTGACAAAACAACTCGATGGTAAGGTGGCTTTTATTACAGGTTCTGCGAGCGGAATTGGTCTGGAAATTGCGAAAAAATTTGCATTGGAAGGTGCAAAAGTAGTTATTTCAGATATGAATGCGCAAAAATGTGAAGAAGCTGCACAACAGCTCAAAAGCGAAGGTTTTACTGCTATTTCGGCGCCTTGTGATGTGACCAATGAACAAGCCTATCAAGCTGCAATTGAACTAACACAAGAAACATTCGGAACACTGGATATTTTAATTAATAATGCAGGGTTTCAACATGTGGCAGCAATTGAGGAATTCCCAACTGAAGTTTATCAAAAACTGATTGCGGTGATGCTAACAGGTTCATTTATCGGCATTAAACATGCTTTTCCAATTATGAAAGCACAAAAATCAGGTCGTATTATCAATATGGCATCGATTAATGGCTTGATCGGTTTTGCAGGTAAAGCAGGCTATAACAGCGCTAAGCATGGTGTGATTGGCTTAACCAAAGTCGCTGCACTCGAATGTGCACGTGATGGTATTACAGTAAATGCTTTGTGTCCTGGCTATGTGGATACACCTTTGGTTCGTGGGCAAATTGCAGATTTGGCTAAAACGCGAAATGTGAGTGAAACCAGTGCGTTGGAAGATGTGATTTTGGCGATGGTGCCGCAAAAACGCCTTCTTAGTGTTGAGGAAATTGCCGATTATGCGATTTTCTTGTGCAGTGATAAGGCAGGTGGAGTGACAGGACAAGCTGTAGTGATGGATGGCGGATATACTGCTCAGTAGTTTGTTCTGATAAAAAAGACCACGATGTGTGGTCTTTTTTATGACTTGTGTTTTGCATTTTAAATTTTCTCGGGTTCAGGTCGCCGCCAAACCCAGATAAAAACGAGCAGCATGCATACAATACATACAAGGTTAAACCAGAAATGAGGTACATGAAGTATCAAGATGCTGCTAGCAAGTGTCATACTAACAGCCATCATATATTTTGATTTTCTGGAAACCTGACGCTGATCTTGCCAGTTACGAATCATGGGACCAAATAATTTATGCTGGTAAAACCATCGATGTAATCTGGAAGAGCCTTTTCCTGCAAAAAAAGCTGCGAGTAATACAAACTCAACTGTAGGTAAACCCGGAACAAACAAACCAATCACACCAATACTCAGGCTCAAGCAAGACAGACCTATAAATACAATTCTTAAAAAGCTGGATTTAGATAAGCTTTCATGATGTATATTTTTAGATGTAGTGAGCTCGATCTGATCATGATTTAGGTGATCAGAGGTTGAGGGCAACTTGGACGGATGGGTGGGTACTGACATTTTACTGATCTGTATTTGCTGTGGTTAACAGCGATGCAAAGCGGGCAAAACCATCCATTGCACCTTGCACGACCTGATCTTGTTCAGTTTGACTTAAACCTGCATCATCGAGTGCCTGAACAAAGCGTTTCCAGACTTTTGCTCTGCCTTCAGGATAAGCCGCCAGATTTCGTGCGCCAAATTCTTCAGAAAGTTCCAGCTTGGTTTTGGCTTCCTTAAATAAAAACGCAGCTCCGAGCGTTGAACCTTCAGAAACGTAAATCCAGCCTAGCGCTTCAAGTGCATTGGCATCCTGACTCGCGATATTAAGATCTGTAGGTGAAACTCCTAAATCTTGTAAATCTTTAAACGCTGCGTCTGAGCGACCACGAACATCCAGATCAGGAATAAAATCAATGATTTCTGGATATTTAAATAAATCCTCAACATCACGCTGAAAATAATATTGAGCCAGTGTAAATTTTGCATAATGCATCCGACTTGCAAAAACATCTGCCTGAGCCATTAAGTGATGCATATGTTCATGTTCTGCTGCTGTTTCAGTTTTTAAGCGAAGTGATAGTGCCGAACTTATATGATGTTGAATGTCTGTTTTGCCAACGGATTGGTTCATATCGTTACCTAAATAAAGATGTATATTTGCGGAGTAAATAAAGGTCTATATACGCTATGACGAAGGAGGATAGAAAAAGACGCAATAAGGAATGCAGCTTTTTTATAGAAAATATCGTTCAGAAATAGTTTACAATAATCACATTAATAAATGATAATAATTCTTGTTTATATTATTCATTCAATATTTTGCTATGGATCAATCTTTCTCCCCAACTGCACAGAAACAATTCATTCATGAAATGTATCTGGATCATCATGATTGGCTTCAAAAGTGGCTTAGCTATCGCATTCGTTATCCTTTTAATGCAGCCGATCTGGTGCAAGATACTTTTGTTAAGTTATTACAAACTCGGCAAAAACTACTCGGAATTCAGGAACCAAGAGCTTATTTAGTCAATGTTGCCAAAAATGTACTGATTGATAAGCATCGACGTTATGTATTAGAGCAAAGCTATCTGGAAACTCTGGCAGGGGAGTTACAACTTCAAGAGATTGAATTATCAAATAATCAACTTGAAGAAGTGGTACAAATTTTAGATTTTTTAACAATCGCTTTAAACGAAAGCCCAGTATTTGCAAGAAAAGCTTTTCTGATGTATTACTTTGAAGGTTACAATCAAAGTGAAATCGCTAAACGGATTGGTAAATCTTTAAGGACGACGCAATCTTATTTAGCAGATTGTCTAAATCTATGTCTTGAAGCGCGAGAACAGTTGCTTGAGTCGGAACATGACTGACCCAAAAAAATTACAAAAAGAATTATCTTTATGGATTATTCGTTTAAACACAGATGATCCGATTGAACGTTCTCAAGCTCAAGTCGAATTTGAGCATTGGCAACGACAGCATCCCGAATATCATGATCAATTCGATAAAATTAGTCGCTTTTCTGACGAATTAAAACAACTTCAGGAAACACACCGTATTCATAGCCAGACCTTGCAAAAGTCGCTAAAACACACTCAACAAAGTCAACAACAGCTAAAAAAGGCTTTTGGTCGTGGGATATTGGGCATTGGTTTTATTGGGCTATTCAGTATTTTGACCTACCATTATTTTCCCTATGCTTATTACACCGCAGATTATAAAACTTCGACGGGAAATATGCAGTCATTTGTACTTAAAGATGGTTCAAAAATTACGCTAGGAGCTAAATCTGCCATCAAATTGCATTTTAATTCACAGATACGTCAGGTTGAACTGGTTCAGGGTGAGATTTATGTGGATGTCGCAAAAGACAAACATCGGCCATTCATCGTGCAATCAAAGCAAGCCGATTACAAGGCATTAGGAACACGATTTATTGTGCATCAAAATCGTGAAAACAGCAGTATTAGCATGTTGCATTCAAGTGTTGAAGCAAGTGCGAAGCAGGTCAATCAACGTCAGCGTGTACATGCTGGTGAAAAGGTACAAGCTGACGCGCATGGCTTTGGACCGATTCAACCGATTGCAATTCGATCTACTGAATTTGCATGGCAACACAACCAGATTTTAGCCAATAATCTGGCTTTACCTGATTTACTAGAACGTCTAAATCGACAGCATCACGTTTATTTTATTTATCGCGCATCTGTACTTGAGTCATTCAAAGTCAACGGGGTGATTGATGCCCAACAGGATGTGGAGCAAACCTTAAGCTTAATCAAAGCTCAATATCCACAATTAAATATTCAAAAAATAGGAAGTCATGTTTTTATTATTCAGTTTGAAAGTTAGAAAATAACGACAAATTGCGTGTTTTTGGATGGTGGTGCGTCATATAGGGAAGAACAGCAATTATTTGCTAATTGGCTTGGTTAATGATTATCATTTATATGGGGCTATCGTTTTAATGCACATTTTATCTTCCCAATATTCCCTACAAAAAATAGCGTTGGCCGTTTCTCTGGCAATTTCTGTCAGTTGCGTTTCAGCCCCTATATACGCTGCAAATAGCAATAGTTCTGCGTACTTTCAAGTGGAGCGTGGTTCTCTGACTCAGGCACTCAATAGCGTTGCATTGCAAGCCAATGTTTCATTACTGATGGATGCAAAGAAAACCAATCGTTACCAAGTAAATGCGATAAAAGGCAATTACACCGTTGAGCAAGCATTTGCCAGATTGATTGAACATACACCGTTTCAGATGATGAAATCATCGGCAGGTTACTTATTGGTGGATAAGAAACTAGAGCATGAACAGTCTGATGAAAAAAATGTGGGGACTTCAAGTGCCATAAAAAAAGGGCAACTGAATTCATCTTCAATTTTCAATCAGGATAATCATCAGTTATACCAAATGCCAACCCTTTCTACGCAGGCAGAAAATTCAGATACGGTTCAGTTTGGGCAAAGCGTTTTAAATCAGACCGCGATTGATCGTTATCAGGCCAATAATGTTGCACAACTATTAGACACCATGCCAGGAGTATCTTCGGCTGGCTCTCCTAGACCCGGCGGACAAACGATTAATATTCTGGGTATGGGAGGAGTTGAAGATGTTCCCATTACACTGGATGATTCGGTCAAATCTTTTGATAAATATCGACAAGGGTCAGTCTTTATTGAACCTGAAATTTTAAAACGGGTCACGGTCGATAAAGGTCCGCATAATGTTGAAGTTGGTAATGGCGGTTTTGGCGGAAAGGTGACACTGGAAACCAGAGATGCGCAAGATCTATTAAAACAAAATAAAGATGTCGGCGCATTTCTAAAGTATTCGCGATTTAGTAATAACCAACAAAATACTTATACGGGTGCAGTGTATGGAAAAACTGAAAATAATCTGTTGGATGGGCTGTTTTACTATACCAAACGCGATAGCGGTAATGTAGAGCGTCCAGATGGAACCTCTTTTTTATATTCAGCTCAGGAACAGGACACATATTTAGCAAAACTGAATATTCGTCCAGATGAAAGCCAAAAGATTTCTTTCAATGCCATGCAAAGTAGCCATACAGGCTGGGAACCTTTTGCTGCAATGCGTGATCAGGATGCTGTTCCGAGTGCCGCAGATATTGCAAAGTATGGCTATGACGAAGCGTGGAAACGCCGTTTAGTCTATCGTGACCAAAAAGATACAAGCTATTCCGCTGGTTATGAGTTCAATCCTGCTGCGAATCCTTATATTAATTTCAAAGCAAATTTTTCTTATTCAAAAACCAAACAACATGATAAACGTTTGGAAGGGGTTTCTTTTTCAGCGGCCAATCTTGGCGATGAAAGCTGGGTGAACTATACCAATACAGCACTAAAACTTTTAAATATCAGTGATATTGATACGGCGTATGGTACACATAAGCTAAAAATCGGGGCACAATATCAAAAGATGAAGCAAAACTCTTTGATGCTGGTTCGCTCTTATCTGAATAATCCTCAATATAATTACGGACTCTATCAACCGAATTATATGCCCGCAGGTGATCAGCAAATGTATAGCGCATTTGTTGAAGACCAATATCAAATTGGGGCAGTCACGATTACGCCGTCTTTACGTTATGACAATATTATCAATCAGGGTTATGGCAATCTGGCTCCACGTTATAGCACGGCTGAAGCAGGTCATGATTATTCAGAAAAAAGTTATACAGGCTGGTCACCCCGTTTAGCGTTGGCATGGAAACAGGCAGATTACCTCACGTGGTTTGCTAATATTAGCAAAACATGGCGTGCGCCACGTGTTGATGAACAATATTATAATGATGGTCCAAGTTCTACGGTATCTGCGACCAGTCTGTATTTGCGTCCCGAAAAAATGTTGGCGATAAGACTTGGCAATGAAATGAATTTTGATCAGCTTTTGACAGATGATGATCATTTACAGATCCGTCTTAGCTATTATCATAACCGCGGTTCAGACGAAATTTTTCGTAATCGTTCAGTTTTCTGTCAGGCACAAGCCGAGATTATTGCACAGGGTGGAAGTGCGAATGCCAGTGTTTGTAATGGCCAATATGATCATGGTTTTTACAGAAATATTACTGATTACACCATCAAAGCTTATGAAGCAGAGCTATTTTATAATCAGCCCACCTATTTTGCAGGTTTAACTTATTCTTATGTGCGCGGTCAACGTGATAATTCTCCTGTTAATCCGTGGTTTAATCAAAAAACATGGATTGAACAAATACCTCCACGCAAGGCGACAGCTACGCTAGGTGTCAATGTTCCTGAACATGATTTGACCATGGGCTGGCGTGGAATTTTTGTAGACGCGCAAACCAGAAGTATTTTAAATACAGATCATTCAATTGGGGCTTCTGGTTTTTCATTGCCTCGTACTAAAGGCTATGCTTTGCACGGTATTTTTATCGATTGGCAGCCAGTCGGTGAAAATGGCCCTCAGTTGAATTTCTCTATTGATAACCTGTTTAATCGTGACTACAAAATGTATCTGGGAGAATATATGACAGGTACTGGACGTGACTTTAAGTTGAGTATCTCTCAGCGTTTTTAAAATTAAGTAATGAATGGTTTGAGAAAGAAAGCAACGGGTTTTCTTTCTCTTTTGTGGGTTCAACTGAAACTTAAAGCACCATAAAATTAGCTGTACTTCGTGCCAGCATTTTATGATTTTGCCATGCTTCACTTTCGATATTTAAAATAGATTTACCTTGCTTTACAAAGCGGCATTTGGTCTGCACGACACCGACCTGACATGGGCGTAGAAAATCTACTGTCAGATTAATCGTGGTGGCAGGTTGTCGATCATTCGCCAGAAATGCAAATAAGCCCATCACATCATCCAACATTGCGCAAATCATACCCCCTTCAACTGTACCTCTAGGGTTGGTAAAACTTTCTAATGCGACATAATCAATTTCAAGTTGCTGCGCTTGATCGTTCCATTGAATATGATGCCCGCCTAGCAAATAGTGAATAGGAGGAAGTTTGTCAGTCATATCCATTTTTTATTTTCCCTAAATTGAAGTAGGCTCCCGATGATTTAGAGCCTATCAGTGTTATTTAAATTTCCACGTATAATCAATATTGATACGGGTTTCGTTCACAGGTTTGATATTGGCGTTGGCCGACATGTTATTGTCATAGATGGCATAACGTGCGCGAAGTCCCAGATTTTTGAGCCAACCGTTTTGAATGGTATAGCCCAGATCAAAATCAGTTTCTCGTTCTTTTAAATTGGTTCCACCCAGATTGGGTGCATAAATATTACGACCCATGGTATAGCGTGTCATAAAGTGTAAACCCGGAACATAATCTTTAAAGTCATATTCATAGCGGAAACTATAAGCTTGTTCTTTGGGATTGAGAAACTCGCCTGGCCATGTATCAATCAGTAGTCCTGTTTCTCCACCACTTAAATAAGGAAACGCAGTTTCACCATGATGCTGAAACGTTCCAAAAATAAATTTATGATTTTGATGCTTCAGTTCAAAATGCGCATGATATAAGTCATTATCGACTAAGCCTGCTTTTGCATTGCCTTCATCACGACTTCGATAATAATGTAAATAACTACTCAATCGTGTGGTTGGGTTGATCTCCCATTTGTGTAAAAAACCTGTTGTCCATTGATCATAAAGATTATTCACATCCAGATAGAATAAACCTAAACGTAAACTTGGATTGACATTGTAATACCCGCCTGCATAGTACAATCCATCGGTTTCAGCATTTTTAAAACGTCCATTCACCGCTGAAATTCTGATATTCTCAAAATTAGTCGAATCACGTTGATTCACTTTATCAATATAAGCAGCCTGTAATTCAAAATCTTTTAAATCTTTAGATTCTAGTGAAATTCCACGATAAGTTTGTGGTAACAAACGGGCAGGAGAAGCGACTAAAACAGGATTCATCGGTCTAAGCGTTCCTATTTTAAGTTCAGTCTGACTAATTTTAGCTTTACCCGTGACATCGATTTCACCGTAACTTGATGCGGGTTCATTGGTGGCAGTGTCTCGCGGTAGATTTCCAGTTCCTGCATATTTGGCACTGGCATCCAGCTTAAAACCAGCGGTGGCGAGAATATCCAGACCAAAGCCCACTGTTCCTTCCGTATAGCCTGAATTTGCCTTGAAAATAAAGCCTTGTGTCCAGTCCTTCGCTGCTGGATATTTGGAAAGCTCCTGATAATCGCGGTCAAAATAAAAGTTGCGTGTAGTCAGTTCTACACTGCTGTTATCGACAAAACTTCCCGCAAATATAGAACCAGAAAACATAAGCGTGGAATACACCCATAATTTAGACATAGCATTTCATCCTGAAATATCATTGTTGTTTTAAGCAAGACCTGTTGGTTCTTTCTGCCTTGCTTCGCTGTTAAAATTTAAATTATTTTCCCAAGAGTTCACGCGCCACGATTTCTTTCATAATCTCGTTGGTTCCGCCGTAAATTTTTTGCACGCGGGCATCGACAAAGAAACGTGAAATTGGATATTCCTGCATGTAGCCATAGCCACCAAACAGTTGTAGTAATTGGTCAATCACATCACATTGGGTATCGGTGATAAAACATTTCAGTGCGGCGACGTGGTTGACGCTGAGTTGCTGTTGGCTATACATCTCAGCACATTGATCGACAAAGGCTTGTGCGGCTTTGGCTTTAATTTGCGCATTGGCAAGTACAAATCGGGTATTTTGCATTTGGCTTAAGGGTTGACCAAAGGCTTTGCGTTGTAAGACATAGTCTTTAGTCAGTTCAATTGCACCCAAAATTGACCCAAGTGCCATCATGGAAATGCTCAGACGTTCACGCGGTAATTCTTGCATTAAGTAAGCAAAGCCTTGTCCTTCATTGCCTAAACGTTGTGAAGTGGGAACTTTGACCTGATCAAAAAATAGTTCGGCGGTATCTTGGGCATGTAAACCAATTTTTTTCAGTGAGCGTCCTTTTTTTACACCTTCTAAATGAGCATCAACTAAAAACAATGAGATACCTTTGGCACCTGCCAGTGGGTTGGTTTTTGCCACCAGTACAATTAAGTCTGCATGTAAGCCATTGGAAATAAATGTTTTTGAACCATCAATCAGATAGTGATCATCTTCCAAAATGGCTTGTGTACGAATCGCCTGTAAATCAGAACCAGCATTGGCTTCAGTCATGGCAATCGCAGTGACCACTTCACCTGTGACCATTTTAGGAAGCCAATATTTTTTCTGTGCTTCAGTACCGATATTTTGAATATAGGGCGAAACTAATTCATTTTGCCCACCAATGGCCACTGCCAAAGAGGTAAATCCTGCCTGTGCAGTTTCTTGAACTAGCATCAGTGAGTAATGGATAGGTGCGCCATAACCGCCATATTCTTCTGGAACATCGACGCATAAAAAACCATTTTCACCCAGTTGATTCCAAAGCTTTCGTGGAATTAGGCCATCCTGTTCCCATTGTTCATAATAAGGAGCGACTTGTTCTTTTAGAAAACGTCGATAATTATCTCGAAATAGTTCAAATTCCGTATCGTGTTGCATATTTCACCTTTTTTAGGGCAAAACTAAGGAGGAAGCTCAAAAGTAAATTTGAACTTCTTATCTAATTTCAAAGGATTAGTGGTTTAGGACAGGAATCCGAATAATCAGGGGATTGTCCGTTTGCTTTTGATAAAGTTCTTCAATCAAATCCGCTCGACGCTTAGCGATGTTGCCCTGATTCAGATTTCCTTTATCGGTGACTTCTCCTGCATCAAGTTGTGGCGGTTCAGTCATTAAATACAGCATCGACACTCGATTAGAGCTTCCTGTTGCGTCTTTATTAAAATTTAATAAAAATTGGCGGAACCATTGCTGTACTTTGGGATGTTTTAAAATTTCTTCGGCAAGATGATCCTTAAAAGTTAAACCTGCATATTGTGCACAAGCGTCCAATTTTGGAAAAATCAGAAAACCAATGGCATTTAGGTTAGACCCTGTAATACAGACATCCTGAATCAGTAAATTGCCTTGAATCAGGACTTTATTCCGTAGGGTTCCAACATTAACAAAAGTACCAGTATTGAGCTTAAAGTCCTCTGCAATTCGTCCGTCATACATCAGGCCTTGCGTTGGATCATTGGGGGATACCAAACGCACGGCATCACCTGTATGGAAAAAGCCTTCATCGTCAAATACGATACTTTGTTGATCGGACTTTAAACGCCAATAACCCTGCATGACGTGTTTACCACGCACACAAAATTCCATTTTATCGCCGTGTGGCACCAGTTTAATTTCACAGCCAGGCGCAGGATAACCAATAAAGCCTGCCATGACTTTTGGCCCTGTGGTAAAGGCGCAAGAAGGCGCAGTTTCAGTCATACCGAGACCACTCATAATCCGAATTTTTTCACCGCAATGTGCTTGTGCAATTTTATCCAGACGATTCCAGCCTGCTTCGGACAATGCTGCACCTGCGAAAAATAGAATTTTGACATCTTTAAAAAAGCGATCACGTAACTCAGCATCTTTTTCCAAAGCATCCGTGAGTTCTTCCCAACCTTTTGGCACATTTAAATAGACTGTCGGGGAGATTTCTTTTAAGTTGCGAATGGTCTCATCAAACTTGCCTGCAACGGGTTTGCCATCATCGATATAAATTGTACCGCCGTTATACAGAGCGATGCCGACATTATGGCTACCCCCAAAAGTATGATGCCAAGATAACCAATCCAGTAATACAGGCGGGGTCTGCTCAAATTCTGGAAAGGTTTGTAATAACATCTGCTGATTCACACACAGCATCAAATGCGTGGTTGGTACAGCTTTAGGCAGTTTAGTCGAACCAGAGGTAAACAAAAATTTGGCAATCTGGTGTTCATCCAGTGTTTGATAAAACTCCTGAACATTGGTCACAGGGGTATCCAGCAAGGATTGAAAAGAGGTGCATTGCTGCTGCCCAACAATTCCCGTATTGGTAATGATTTCGATATCGGATGTTGCACACGTTTGGATCGCTTTGTTAAACGCCTGACCATCACTGGCATAGACCATGCCCGGAGTAAGGACTTCAAAGATATGTTTAAGCTTTCCGAAATCCTGAGAAATCAGAGAATAAGCAGGAGAAATGGCAGAGAATGGAACACCTGCCAACATTGCAGCCATTGATAAGGTTAAATGTTCAAGATCATTACCCGACAGAATGAGTAATGGTCGTTCCTGACTTAAATTACGTTGATGCAATGCCTGAGCAATGTGCCAAGCGCGTTGCAAGGTATCGGCATAACTCAATTTGACCCATTGACCCTGAGCATTACGTTTTGCAGCAAAAATATGATCAGGCTTATTTTTTGCAAAATGAATCAGGCGATCTGTAAGCTTTTGCGGATAGGGCTTTAATTGCTCTGTAGGTTGAATATAAAGGACCTGACCTTGATATTGATACTCAACATCATGTGATCCTAGTTGAACAAACCGTTCACGATCTTGTGATTGAGTGGCATTCATTTGCATTTCTTTCACTCCGTGGAAAGCGCATTGCTGCGCTTGTTTTGCATCATGCAATTTTTTTATTCATTCAATGTTTATTGTGGTTATTTAACCGCTTCAGTTAAATTGACCTTTAAATCGGATAGTGGCGTGATTGAGTTTGAACCGTAATCCATCTCAATTCGGTAAATTCAGCGATGGAAGCCTTACTACCAAAACGTCCATAACCGCTCGATTTGGTTCCACCAAATGGCATTTGTGCTTCATCATGTACAGTGGCACCATTAATATGACAAATCCCTGAATCAATCTGCTTGGCGACTTCAAAGGCTTGAGCAAAGTTTTGGCTAAATACAGCAGATGACAAACCAAACTCACTGTCATTGGCCAGTGCAATACCTTCTTCAAGCGTCTCAAAGCGTTGTACTGTACAGACTGGCCCAAAAGATTCTTCGCGGTATAGCAACATTTCAGGCTGAATATTCAGTACCAGCGTAGGTTGCATGGTGGTGTCTTGAACTTGAATGCCTAAAGGTAAATCTGCACCTTTGATTTTTGCATCTTCAAGTAAATGTTGAATACGCTCGGCAGCTCGACGGCTTTCTAACACACCCAACATATTCTGCTGATCAGTCGGATTGCCAGCTTTTAGTGATTTGGTTTTTGCAATGAGTTTTTTAATAAACTGATCGGCTATACCCTGTTGCACTAACACTCGTTCAGTCGACATACAGATCTGACCCTGATTAAAAAAGGCACCAAATGCAACGGCATTGACTGCTTCATCCAGATCAGCTTCATTTAAGATGACAACAGGTGCTTTACCACCAAGTTCTAGCAACACTGGTTTTAAATATTTCGCCGCAGTTTCTGCAATGATTTTCCCAACTTTGGTGGAACCCGTAAAATTAATTCGTTTTACCGCAGGGTGTTCGATTAAACGCTGAACAATCTGTGGCGCATCTTCTGGGGCATGGGTAATGACATTGACCACGCCATCACCTAATCCAGCCTCATTTAAAATCTGTCCAATTAGACGATGCGTGGCAGGGCAGGCTTCAGATGCTTTTAATACGACGGTATTACCACAGGCAAGCGGCATTGCTAAAGCACGAGTGGGTAAAATCACAGGTGCATTCCACGGTGCGATTCCAACCACCACACCGCATGGAACACGAATCCCCATCGCCAGATTACCCGGGACATCCGAGGGAATCAGACTGCCATCAATCTGGGTGGTCATGGCAGCAGCTTCACGCAGCATATTGGCGGCAAGATGCACATTAAACCCATACCAAGTCGCAGTCGATCCTGTTTCTTGCATCCCAATCTGAATAAATTGATCAGTATGTTGATCCATTAAATCTGCTGCTTTTAATAAGCGTAAACGACGTTCAGTTGGAGACAGTTTTGACCAAATCTGAAAAGCTTGTTGCGCCGATTCAATGGCACGGTCAACATCTTCAAGCGTTGCGGCAGATGCAATACTAGCAACCTGACCGTTAATCGGGCTGATGCGTTCAAAGCTTGCGCCATTAGATGCGTCAAGCGATTGACCGTGGATGAGTAACTGTACATTTTGCATGGGTTGTGTCCTTACATAGCCAATAAAAATCAAAAGTTAACCAGTACGCTTATAGCTCTGTAAACCCGGTTTAATCGATTTTTCGTCCAAGAATTGTTTCAGTCCTTCTTCACGACCACCTTCTGTATCACGGTGGTTACACTGATCCAGTTTGGCATATAAATAGTCTTCGTTTTGATCCCAAGTCAGTTCACGGCAACGTTTAAAACCATTTTTGGCGGTACGCAATACTACAGGATTTTTCTCAAGCAGGCAGTTTGCCAATTCAGTGACTTCCGCTTTAAGTTGAGCTAATGGAACGCTTTTATTAATTAATCCCATTTGCTCGGCTTCTTTGCCACTAAAGGTTTTACCAGTCATGATGTAATATAACGATGCACGGTGTCCGACAGTATCTGCCATTGCTTTACTCACAAGGTTGCCCGGTGGAATACCCCAGTTAATTTCAGATAGTCCAAAAGTTGCTTCATCTGCTGCAATCGCAAGATCACACGCCACTAATGGAGAGAAACCGCCACCAAAACACCAGCCATTCACCATCGCAATCGTGGGTTTTGAGTACATTCTGAGGAGTTGCCATTGCCAGCGACATGAATCACGGCGAATACGTTCTTGAAAAATTTCAGGTTGTGTATCTACTTCACGGAAGTATTCTTTTAAATCCATTCCCGCAGTCCAAGAATCACCAGCACCTGTTAAAACTAAAACTTTGGCATTTTGATCAAGTTCGAGTGTTTCAAGTACATCAATCATTTCACGGTTAAGGGTTGGACTCATGGCATTTTTCTTTTCGGGACGATTTAAAATGACCCATGCGATACCATTTTCAAGTTGTACATCAACGGTTTCCCAGCGTTTTTCATATGTCATGTGTATTCTCCTTGAATGACAATGGTGTTGTTCTGGATTTAATTTAATATCAGTTAAACTTACATTCAAGTCTTTTTTGTGAAATATTTTATATTTTTTATAATTGAATGAAAAATATAAATAAAAAAATTAAATTAAAAAATATTTATAAAATACTATTGATTTTTTTATAAGCTTAACTGATATTTTAGCGGTGTTATTTAAACACTACACAATAAAAAATGTCATGGAAATATGGTCTAAATAAGGAAAGGACTATGGATAAAGTATTGAATCCGTCAGGAAGGGCGAAACTGACTTTACTACTGTGTTTTGCCATCGCAATCTTTGAAGGTTTTGATCTTCAATCAATGGGTGTAGCAGCGCCACGTATGCGTGCGGAGTTTATGTTGGATAATGCTCAAATGGCTTGGGCATTTAGTGCTGCTATTATTGGAACCTTGCCTGGTGCAATTATTGGTGGACGACTTGCCGATATTATTGGACGTAAGAAAATTTTAATTCTGAGTATTCTCATTTTTGGTGTGATGTCTTTACTCACCGCCTATGCCGAAAATTATACTTTGCTTTTACTTATCCGTTTTTTTACAGGGTTGGGTATGGGCGGCGCTTTACCGATGATGATCACTTTGGCTTCTGAAGCTGTTGCTGAAAATCGAAAAGCGACCGCAGTCAGTATTATGTATAGCGGGATCCCTTTTGGTGGATTGCTGACTTCGGTGGTTGCAATGTTGTTAGCAGGCGATAGCGAATGGCGACATATTTTCTATGTGGGCGGTATTGCGCCTATCTTGTTAATTCCGTTATTGATGAAGTATCTACCCGAGTCAAAAAGTTATTTGCAACAAAAAACACAAGCACCAACGCCTTTTTTTGAAGTGCTATTTGCCAAAGAAAGACGTATGTCGACCTTGCAAATTTGGGTCAGTTTCTTCTGTACACTCGTAGTTTTATATTTCTTGCTGAACTGGTTGCCGCTACTCATGGGCGCACAAGGACTCTCCAAACTAGAAGCTAACTATGTACAAATGGGCTATAACATTGGGGGGATTTTCGGATCAATCCTGATGGGGATGTTATTGGATCAAATGCGCATGGCAACGGTCATCAAATTTATTTATGCAGGAATCTTGATCGCGCTTTGCTGTTTATCGATTTCTCCAACAGTCGCTTTATTGGCACTTTCTGCGGTGGGTTGTGGTTTGTTTATTGTAGGTGGTCAATCTGCACTTTATGGACTAGCTGCGATGTATTATCCAACCGAAATGCGAGGTACAGGTGTTGGTGCTGCGGTTGCGATTGGGCGAATTGGTTCATTTGCAGGGCCATTGTTTGCAGGATTTTTATTATCATTAGGGCAAAGTGCCACAATCGTCATTGGTTCAAGTATCCCTGTGATTTTGATTGCTGCAATTTCTGCGTTTCTGCTTGTCAGAAAGCCTAAACAGGCAGTACAGTTAGCACATAGCCAAAGTACAACTTAAGTAAAATGAAAAGTATGGGGCAGGGCTTCATACTTTCTTTAAATTTTGATGATCAAACATGATGCCAAACTCAAGTTCAGTTGAAAAAAAACGAGAAGATGAACCAAGACTCAGCTATATGATTGCCCGTGTGGATCGAATCATTAGTAAACATCTCACCGAACATCTCAAAGATTTAAATATTAGTTTGCCGCAATTTACTGCTTTATCAGTTTTGGCAGCAAAGCCGAATCTTTCAAATGCCCAATTAGCAGAGCGTTCTTTTATTAAGCCGCAATCTGCCAATAAGATTTTACAAGATTTGCTGGTCAATGACTGGATCGAAAAAACACCAGATCCAACGCATGGTCGTCGTATTTTATTGACCGTCACTGGAAAAGGTCTGGAAAAATTGGCAGCGTGTAATCAAATTGTTGAAAAACTCGAACATCAGATGTTACAGGGTGTCGATATTCATTTGGCGTATTTAATTCGCAATAATCTGGAAATTATGGTGAAAAACCTAAGTACCACAGTCGACGATCGCCAAACGTGACACTTTCGTTTAGCGTTCACTTTTTGCCAGTTCGACATTGATGTAGCTCATAATCATGGTTTTTAAACCCTGCACCAATTCATCAAAGGTAATATAGGGGTTTGGCAAAATTAAATGGCGGGCAATATTAAAGATTCCGCTATTGATGCTGACATAGGCTGTGACCGCCAGATTGTTTACTTTCAGATATTTTGGATTATTCATCATGTATTTCATGACAATATTCATCAGTTCACGTTCAATCTGATTGATATATTTGTCATATTTAAGCTCACTTGCATAACGTAAACAGATCAAATAACGTTCATTGTTTTGAGTCAATAAATCGCGAAAGGTATAGAAAATAAGTTCAATGACCGATTCTAGCTCCATATCCATAATGATCGGAGTGAGATTTTGAATCATCTCCAGAATTTCCTGCACAAAAGAATGTGCCATCGCATCGTAAATTTCTTCTTTGTTTTTAAAATATTCGTAGAGTGAACCCACACTCACGCCTGCAATGTCTGCAATATGTCGAGTCGTTGTACCACTGGTGCCATGCAAGGCCACAGAGATAAAACCTGCTTCGATAATGGTATCCACCGTGACTTTAGCGCGAGTCTGGCGCGGTTTGCGTGTACTCAACATCACATCCTTGAAATCCGAATATTTATTCAAGTTATCATGTCGGGCCATATTTACCAAATTAAAAAACATAAATCCGAACAGCAAAAAATTCTGAATTTTATCCAATTTTATCAAGATAAATAAATGCATGATGTCATTTTGCATATTCTTATTTAAATGAACAGGTATTCTTATTCACAGTTGAACACCTGTTCTTATTTTACTTGGACAGTTAATAATCTGATATAGCCTATCTGTTAGGATACAAAGGATCAGTAGAAATTTCTACATCAATACTTTCTAATAAAGCATTATACTGCTGAATATCATCTTGTACTTTGGCAATGATTGCTTTTGCTGCTTTTTGCATTTCAGCTTCATCTATCATAGACATACCTCTTTCAAATACCCCAGAACAATGTGAAAGTTCATTGTTTATTCTTCCAATGAAGAAACGATGAAGGTTGTCATCGTTCCAAAATAATTTTAACCGTTCATCATCTTTCATGTGACTAGGAAACTTGTAAAAAGAATAAATTTCAATAAACTTTCTAGCATTATTCCCAAAATTATAAAAGCAACTATGATTCTGATCAGTAATTATGTTAGCTGTAGCACATGTATGTATTTGCTGGAATAAGTAGTTAAACTCAGTTGCATACTCACTCATATAAGTAGGCATTATTGTGATAAAAGAATTATTATTTTCTCTTTGTATCAAGTATTTGTTTGTTTTTAGATTTGGGGTTGCTCCATTGTTATTAAAACTAATATCTAAGCGCTTTAGATATTTTAAAAATTCCAAATTATGCGTGGATATAAATAATTGTGAAAAAAGTTTATCACCACATATTTTATCATTGATTAATGAGTAAATAAAAAATATATGATTACTATCTAGACTGCTAATAGGGTCATCAATCCAGATGATAGGTTTCTTACCCTGATTGAGATCATCTTGTATTTTTGCCAAAAAATAGCAGAAAGATATAAGGCTACATTCACCCTCACTTAAATTATGTGCTTTAACCCCATTCCTTTGAATCTCAAATTTAATAGTTTTACCTGAATACTCATTGACTTCTATAGCTTCTAAACATAGTGCTTGATGTCCAAAATCATGTTTTAAAATATTATTAATACGGATACATGCTTCACTTTCAGATTTTAGCTTATCTTCTTCATTTTTTATGCACGTAAGAATTTCTCTTTCTCTTGCTTCAAGTGCATCAAATTCATTTTTATATGGTGTAATTTTTTGTTTTAAGATATCTATCTGAGTTATTAGATCCGTGTAACCAATATCTTGTAAAAAATGATAAATATGATTTAGTCTTAGCTCATTTTTCGCTGTACCCTGATCTTGCTCCAGTCTATCCGTCAATTCAATATGCTTGTCACGAATAGAGTTGACATCATCAAGATTTTTTTTAATCTCACTAGAGTAATCAGTAGGATATAAAAAATCTACAGTACTAAATAATTTATCTTTTTTATCTTCGAGATAAGAAATTAGTATATCAAGTGATTCTATCTGCTTGACTAACAAAGAAGAAATATTTATTTTAATTTGGCTTAACTCTGTATAAAAATTATCATAAAAATGGCTTATATCGAAGCTAGTATTAATTATTATTTGCTTTTCTTTATTTATTTGAATGATACCACTTTGAATTCGCTCTTTTAGTTTTTGTGATTCTTCATCAAAGTGTTGACGTAAGGATTCCAATCTTTCTGCACTTATAGTATTAGAGCAAAAAGCACAGGTTGTTCTATTTTTATGATGTTCAAAACCAGTCTCTACCCACTTATTTAAAGATCCATCTTGTATTAATTCTTCAATTTTATTAGTCTGACCAACTTGAGATTTCAGAATATTTTCAACAGCTTTTACTATATTTGAAAAGTTAGTATTAAATTTTGATAGAATAGGTGGTGCTTCTTTTTTAATTTGTAATATTAATTTTTCATGGTGAGTCTTAATATCATCTGTCAAAGATTTATATGTTGGCTGAAGTACTAATTGAACTTCTCTATTTAACTTGGTGATATTATAATTAGAATCACCAAATTTATTATGTTGTGTCCGAATAGAATTAGATTGACCAGAGGCTTTATTGCCTAGGTGAGTTTGCAGTTCTCCATCTTTGTTGTCAAAAGCTGTTTGAGCTCTAGTCACTTCATTTTTTTTATTTTTAATAGATAAATAGATGCCCGACTCACTGTTTTCCTCATTAGATCCCAACTCATCTTTTAATTCTTGGATACGATCCAATATTTGCTGATTATCACCACCTAAAGTAACAGAAAATGATTCTACATTCTGTGTATCATCATGTATAAATTTTAAATTTTCCCTAACAAAATCGGAGTTATAGACATAAATAGGGTGGGTAAATGTAGCCAAAGAACTATGTGTTACCACACTATTATCAGCTAACAAAATTTTAAAGTTTGGGGCTTGATACTTAGGCGAAATAGTTTTTGTTTCTAATGCTCGTATGATTTTAGAAAGACTGGTTTTTCCAGAGTAATTTCTACCATAAAAAATATTTATATCTTTAAAATCATATGTTTGATTTGGATTTTGATCAGTTGGATTAGCTAAACTTAAATCCCAATCAAAATTTTTAAATATCCCAAAATTATCAATTTTATGAAGCTTTAAAATTTTCATTTTTGTCCCCTTTAAAAAGAATAGTTACATCTCAACTCAATCTCTTTCTTAAACTTATTGTATTGATAACTCATGATCTGCCCATTTACTAATAACTCAACGGCTTGCTGAATTACTTCTAACGGTGCAATAAACCACTCTTTAGGTTGATGATTCTTACCATCTTTGTCTGCAACTAATAAATCAAGGCAAGATTCATCAAAAAAAGCATGTAGGTAATATTCAAATTTTTGAGGATTAATATTGAAAACTTGATATTCAGCAATGATTTCAACATCAGCCATCAAATATGTCGCTTCTTTTTTTGCATTAGCGATACGTTTTTCAACTTTAGTTGTTGAAAATCCGATTTTATAAAGGTGATCTAGTGACTGAATCCTTGGATCTTTACTCAGAGATTTCAGAATATAAATATAACCTGTCGATGTATCATCTTCAGTGATACCGCCAAAATTAGTATAAAAGTTAGAGTTTTCTTGTTCGTTGGTCTCTGAAACAATGCGTCCATCTTTATATAATGCTTTAGCCAATGAACGGTACAGCATGGTTGATTCAGTTCCATTCTCAAAGATAGTACGTGTTCGACCATCTTTACGAAAACGTTTACCATCAACTGTTTTCGCTTCGGAAGTAAAATTAATATCTGCTAAATAAGCTAATAAGCCGTTTAAAACATAGTAATTACCTTCAACCAGTTGATAACCCTTATCATTAAAGGGTAAGAGCTTACGTTTCCCTTCTCGAAGCTCTCTGTGAACATTTTTAAATAAATGCTCAAACTGATCAAAGTCCTTACAACGTTTACGTTTAGCAACTTCATCTGCTGCTGCTCGTTGGACAGGCACATGCTTAATTTTAAAGATGTCCCCATCTTTACCATCATCAAGTAATCCTAGATCATCATCGTTAAAAATATCTTCAAGTGATTTAATATCTGACATATCTTTAATCCTGATGTTGTGGCAGCAAATTATGTTCATCATAATCTGCTAAAGCCATGTATTGCTCTGGATTGGTTTGAATTGCTTCTAAACGGCTCGCAAGCATAAACTCAGAAATGTTTTTCATATCCTTAGCAGGTACACGCCCATGCTGTGTCACAAAATTATTAATTTCATTAAATTTTGAGACCAATTGTTCATCAGCCGTTAGACCAGACGTCTTTTTCTTTACGTTTAAAAGACCTAAGTCATCATCAGCAATCATATCTTGAAGCCAGCTTAAATCTTCCATGTTTTACACTCCAGCTCGTCTACGTTGCTCACGAATATAGATTAGGCATTCGGCTAAACGTTTTTCAATTAAGTTATTTGATTCTAGACTAGGCTCACGACCAAACTGAACTTTAAAAGCTTTTAACTTAGGCCATAACTCAATAGCTTCTTCTTGAGTCATGGTAATTTTAGTTGCTTCGATTGCCTCCTTAATCAATTTTAGTACATTGACTGTGACTTCTTTTGATAGGATTTCAAACGCTTTTTGGAATGGATTCACAGATTGAATTAAATCAATATTCAGGTCTTCGATATTGATAAATTTATCCGCCATACGAATAAATTTTTTATCACCAACTTCTTTGACTTCTGCTGTGCTAATCACTGAGTCAACGACTAAATATTGACTCACTTCTTCAAGTTCAGCTTTCGTTAAGTCAGGGTATTTGGTTTGGATGATCTTAGGGATAAGGACTTTATTCACCACTTCAGGCTCAACCTTACCTGCTGAACCTGCAATCACTTTAGCATCTTGAAGAATTGCTGCTTTTAGGTCCACAAGATCATTTTCAATAATCGCCTTTGTTTTTGCCGTGCTTGGTTCTTTAAAACCTTTAATCGTGAGTGTTCCTGGCGGAACAATATCTTCATCATCACGTTTAGTTTTAAACTTGAAGTTTGGTGCGAGTATTTGTTCCATTAATAAAGATGCAGTAATAGCTTTCAGCATATTATTTACTGCAAATTTTACCTCTGTATCTTGTGCATCTGGTTGAGCAATAAGATTGGTAAATTGCGCATGTGATTTGTTCGAACTATCTCGTGTACAACGTCCCACAATCTGCACAATTTCAGTCAAAGATCCACGGTAACCAATTGTTAAAGCATGCTCACAGAATTGCCAGTCAAAGCCTTCTTTTGCCATACCAATTGCGATAATAAGATCAAGATCATCTACAGTTTTAATATTACGCAGATATTCAACAACTTTATCACGACCATCTTCTTCAACTAGATCTGCAACTTTTAAAAGTTTTCCATCTGACCGTTTTATCGTAATAATTCCAGTTTGATCATCTTTAATAATGAACTCACCAATAATTTCAAGGATGGCGTCAACTTCATCATATTTATCTTTACTTGATTCACCTGAATTAGGATGGGGAATATGAATGATCGTCTTTTTGTCAGTATCAAGAACTTTTTTTAGAGCAATAATCCCTTCGTCATCTTCTTTAAAGTAACGTCCTTTATAAAAGTGGTAGCCAATACCTAATGACTTTAAATAGGTATAGCCATTGAGTTGTTCGTAATAGTTAAAAGAAACTTTATCAAATTTTGCTTCATCTTCAGGCGTAAGTACAGGAACACTATCGCCACGGAAGTATGAACCCGTCATCGCAACAATATGAGCGGTGGTATTGTCCATTAAAGCTTTAAGAACATTACCTAGAATATTATCAGCATCTGCTGAAACATGATGGAATTCATCAATTGCCACTAATGTATTATCAAATACATGATCTTCAAGCTCTTCAAAGGCAAATCTTAGTGTGGCATGAGTACATACTAAAATTTGATCTGTACCTTCCATAAAACGTTTAAAGGCTTTTACTTTGCTTTTATCGCCACCAGCAGTACATAAATTATTTTCGGGTTTGATGTCCCAATCTGCAAAAAAACCACTTTCGCTCAGCTTTGTGCTGGCAAATGAACCACCAATAGAGCGTTCAGGTACGGCTACAATAACTTTGCTCAATCCTTGGTTGTGTAGCTTATCCAATCCCAAAAACATTAATGCACGAGATTTACCTGATGCGGGTGGGGCCTTTAAGAGTAAATACTGACTATTACGAGATTCGAAGGCACGAGCTTGCATAGCTCGCATCCCCATATTATTGATTGAGGTGCTTTCCCCAGTTTGTTGGTAATTCACTTCAATTATATTTTGCATAATTATTCTCGCATTTTAGATTTTTCATATAATTTTAGAAGAGTATTTAATCGTGATTCATCAGATGCTGTTCCTTTATGATGAAAAGCTTTATCTACAACTTCATCTACTTGAATATGAGCATACTTTAAATCTTCAGGCATGGATTTCGGATTGTATAACTTAGTTAATGTTTTATCTGAATATTTTTCTCTTAAAGTAAGTAAAGTTAATGCCTTTTCATTCAATTCGTTTTCTATTTTCTCAGAAATAGCGGGTAATGGAAAAGTGTTATAACAAAGTGAAGATGAATATCTAATATCTGATTTAAGCCTACCTCCAATACTTCTTACCCATACCATGTGCATAGCTGAACTTAACACTGCAAATAGCCAAAGTGGAGCTTCAGGGATAATATAAATTTGATTAGAAGCTATTGTATCTGCCTCAAAATATTGAGACGGAATATATTCACGACTTTCAGAAGAAATCGTAGGAAATGCTAAATAAGACGTAGACGGTTGACGAATTTCTGCGAATTTATATGGAGTATTAGCTATATTTACCGTAGATTTTCTATCACTTGCTAATCTCCATTTTTTCACTTTATTAATACGATCATAAATTAAAGGAAATTCTTGAGCTTGATCCATCGACTCAAGCCATAAACAGTATCTTTTTTGACCTTGCAATAATTCTTTAGCACCAATAAATTTTTTAATAAGGGGTGCAGCATCAGGGTATATAGAAGTTAATTCATCGGCTTCTATAGAGTTTAAAGTTAAATTCCCATCATCCAGTGCAAAGCTTCCATAATTAATAGGTGGTAATATCAGAGAGAGTGGATTTTTTCTCTGCTCGATAAAGATAAAATCACCTTCTGTTAAATATGGGGTAATAGAACTAACATTTCTTTTGCTACCATTTGATGAATCGTATATATACTGATTGGATAAATTACTAGTATTTTTTAAGCCTATAACAACACAAATGACACCTGCATTAAATCTTGCATTATTAGTCCATTTAAATGAAGTATGGCAAAAACTTATATAAATATTATTATCTAAGATATGTGGCCATAGAAGATTTACTTGTGTGCCTTGCGTTATAGAGTTTGTTGATACGAAAGCAGCAGAGACATTTTTATATTTCTTAATAATCTCTGCCGCTTTATAAAACCAAATGGAAATATAATCTAAATTTTTATAACCATCTAAGTGTTTAAGTGTTGCTTCAATATCTGATTTTTGGGATATATCTTGCTGTCTAGCACCTCGATAAGGAGGATTACCTAAAATATAAATTTCTTCGTCCTGATTGGAACACATGTCATTCCAATCAACTCTAGTTGCATTTCCTAAAACAATATTTCCACTTTTTTTAAGTGGCAATGATGGTAATAGCTCTCCAAACTCATCTTTAAAAACTAGGTTCATTTGGTGTTCTGTTAACCATAAGGATAAAATTGCTACTTCATGAGCAAAACTATCTAATTCAATACCACAAAATTGAGCAACCTGAATCACTGAAAATGGTTTTAAAAATTGCCCCGTTTTTTCTAGTTCTAACTCTTGAATACGTTTCAGAAGCTCCATTTCAAACTTGCGAAGCTCTTTATACGCAATAATAAGGAAGTTACCTGAGCCACAAGCAGGATCAAAAATTTTAAGCTGCCCCAAACGTTGCTGTAATTTCAATAACTTATTAACACTGTCTTGGTTTTTCTCTAATTCTTCATATAGATCATTCAAAAATAAAGGTTCAATCACCTTCATGATGTTTGGAACAGAGGTGTAGTGTTGACCCATGGTACTACGCTGTTCTGTATGAACAACTGCTTGGAACATTGAACCAAAAATATCGGGATTAATATCAGACCAATCTAACTCTGCACCACACTCAATCAAAATCCTACGTGATTTACGTGTGAATTTTGGGACTTGAATATCATCTTTAAACAAACCGCCATTTACATACGGAAAATCTGCTAGGTAATCAGGTAAATCTGCTTCACGATCTTCAGATGATTGGTTTAATACTTTAAACAAACGTCCTATTAAAGCCGATAAGTCTGATCCATCTTCATTACTCTTGGATATTGCCGAAGTAAACTGTTTGTCCTTAAAAATCTCTGTATCTTCAGCAAAGTAACAAAATAGCAGTCGAGATAAGAAAATATTAAGGTGATGTAAGTTCTCTTTATTGTTTAAGTCGTCTTCATTGAAATTATCGGCTTTAATTTCGTCAAATAGCTTTGCTAGTTTTTCAGCAGCCTTAACATCCGCAGGGTTTTCACCTTGATATACAGCTTTCTCCATCCCAGCCCATGGTAAGAAGAAATCAAATTTTTTAGCTAAATCACCAAAAGGAACATCCAATGTATCTTGTGTTTTAGTATCTACTGCCAATAGAGTTTTGAAGTCAGTTACGATCAAGAAGCGAATCTTATTGCTTTCCGTTCGCTTTTCATTCTTCATTTGATCAATCAAACCATGCAAATCATGCTGTTTTGCAATTTTAAAATAAACCTTCAGCTTCCAAAATAAAGTATTCTCTTTATCCTCTGCTAAATTAGTATCCCCTGAGCGCAGTTTATTTATTGAATACTTACGCAAACCATAAGCCAACAACAATTCATAGATAAATTCTTTTTGATGTAGCTCGCCTTTAGAAATTCTATGGATGAGCTGTTTAATATTTTCTTCGATTTGGACGATATTCATTTGTATAGATGACCGTATTAAAGCTAATAATTAGTTTATAGAAACAATAGTTTAAGTAGAAAAGACTTTTTATTTATACGACATAAATTGACGCAGCATTAATCGAAAGTCATAGGATGCTTAATATGAAATTCCGAATCTTTCAAAATGTTTTGAATGTATTCTTTTTCATTAAAATCCTTTATAAGCCGTGATCTAAGTAAATCAAAACCTTTCCAATATAATTCATCTAAAGACCGATTAGGTGATTTATCAGCAAGATCATCCATCCATGGAATTTGATGTAGTTGATCAATCAATGGTAAGGGGTGTGTTTCTTCCGACCATATTTTCTTCGTCACTTCTTCAGAAATCAAATAACTGTAGATATTAGGATGATGGTATGAACCATGATATTTTTTTAAAGTTTTAAAGAGTAAACATAAATAAAGCAGAGAATTATACCCACCTACACCAGTTACATCACTAATATGGTAAGGAGTCTGGAAACACTCCACATAATGATTAGAGTATAGTTTAGCTACAATTAGCGAGCCTTCTGCATTGAGACTGCGAAGAAATTTAACTTCTCGCACTGACTGATTTTTTAAGAAAGCTTTTTCAGGATTAGGGGTCAACAACCATCTCAAATCTTTATCAAATGCAACATATGGGTCGCAGTGGTATGTCTGATGTGATCTGGTCGGGCATGAAAATAACGTTCTGATAGAGCATCGCCAGATAAATCTTCAAGTATTTGAAAATCCATTTGATTCACGAGATCATGCAATTCTAATGAATTAAATTGCCCCATCAATGGTTCGCGTAAGATTTTTGTGAATTGAGCAACGGCTTGAGTTCCTATTTTTTCAATCCCCCGAAGTGAATCAAAATTAATCGAATAATCCAGAACAATTTCACTTTGCTTCGCTGCAAAACTGGCAATACTACTTAAGGTCTGTAAGGTGGTTTCAGGCTGTAAATAGTGCGTTGTACCCAGCCATGAATAAAAAGCAGGACGATCTTGCGTATAGTTACTACGAGCTAGAACCTCTCCCAAAGCTTCCTTTTCAAAATCGATGGCAACAAATTCGACATTGGCAGGAATATCACCCAGTTGTTTAAGTTTTTGGATTTTTAAACGCTGTGTATCGGGGTGATCAACCTCAAAAATTTTTAAATCTGGATAATGCTGTGCCAAACGTAAGGCAAATGAATCTAAGCCTGCCCCAACAAGCACATATTGATCAATTCCCTTTTCAATCGCCTGTTGCAAGCAATCTTCAGCATAACGCGAACGCCCCACGACCTGAGCTGTTAACAAACCTAACGTTCGATTCAATGCTGGTGAGTTAAAGATTCTATTCACCAAAGGCAAGGTTAATAACCTTTTCCACGCGTTATTGGTCATTTCAAATGCATAAGCATCGGCAAAAATCGGATCATGCGCGAATAAATAATGATGGGCGCGTAATGCCGCAGCGGCTTCTGCGGTACGACTTGACCGTCCTTGTTTCATGTCATCTTCCTTTAAAAGCAAAATAAAAGCAGTCGATTGAAAACAATAGACTGCTTCATTTGAAAATAAACCAGAAAATTAAGCGTCTACTTTACTTTTGCTTAGATTAGTTTGGTAAGTCACTTCATAATCGCGTAGGTTCAAAGTTTTTAAACGCTGTTTTAATTTTTTTAACGACCACGGCCATGCGGCAAAGTTACGCCCATTTGCATCCAAATAATAGCTTTTACAGCCGCCTGCATTAAATACTGTGGTTTTTAAATGCTTTTGCACCAATTCATTATGCGCATGTATGACTTGGGGTTTAACACTTAATTTGGCAATATTATGTTTTTTGATTTTTTGCAAACCATCGACAATATAATCTAATTGCGCTTCGGCTAAGCCAATAAATGAATCGTAAACCAATACGTTTGGCCCGAGTACCAAAAATGCATTCGGTACATTTTCAATATTGGTTCCTAAATACGCTTCAGGAGAACTACTTTTCCAAAGATCATTTAAACATTCCCCTTTGTCATTATAAACACGGCGACCAATAGGAGGATGAGAGACTTCAAAGCCTGTTCCCCAGATGATGATATCAACTTCATGACGTTCACCATTGGCAGCAATGACCGTATTGCCTTCTACTTTGACCAAACCATGTGGAATTAAATGCGTATTTTCAGCTTGTAATGCTGGATAGTAATTATTTGCAAATAATAGACGCTTACAGCCAATGGTAAAATCTGGCGTCACATTTTTTAATAACTCAGGATCTTTTACCTGAACTTTTAGTACTTGTTTAAATACTTCACCGACAGGCTTTAATACAGAAGGATTACGTAAACCAAAGTTAATCGCATTCAAAGATTGTGCTACGGTTTTACGCCATGTTGATTGAATCAGTGGAAATTTTTCAATCGCAGATTTACCAAACTCACCCAGTTGCATATCTGGTTTTGGCACGACCCAAGGCGCAGTACGCTGAAAAACAAAGAGTTCTTTTGCTAAAGGTTGAATTTGTGGCACAAATTGAATCGCTGAAGCACCTGTCCCAATCACGGCAATACGTTTATCGGTTAAGTCATAGTCATGCTTCCATTTTGCTGAATGAAACATCTCGCCTGTAAAGGTTTCGATGCCCTCTAATTTTGGAATTTGCGCTTCGGTAATGGGTCCTGTCGCAAACACGACAGTACGAGAAAGATACTGTCCTTTATTGGTATCGAGTACCCAGACATTGCGTTGATTGTCCCAAGCTGCTTTTTCAAGTTCAGTTTCAAATTCAATTTTTTCATGAACATTGAATGTGTGGCTCACTTCTTCTAAATAACTGAGAATTTCAGGTTGACGCGCAAATAGATGACTCCACTTAGCACTGGGTGCAAATGAATAAGAATATAAAGCTGATGGTACATCGCAACCGCAACCCGGATAGGTATTTTCACGCCATGTTCCGCCTACACGACCTGCTTTTTCAATAATTTTGTAATCGGTATAACCGACTTGGTCGAGTCGAATCGCTGCTGCAATTCCTGAAATACCAGCACCGACAATAAACGTGTCATAAATATGCTGGGGTAATGCTTTGCTTTCAGCCGAGTTTAATTTTTTTGCTTGAGCTGTCATTTACAATATCCTTGTACTTGAAAAATAGATCTTTTAAAACGGCATTTGACCGAATTCCTATCTAAATTTCATCGTGGGTTATTTCATTAATCTGTAGGAAGTCCCTAGAAATTTTGCATAAAGATTGGGTGCTGTACGTTTCATCAACCAGAAAAGCTTGGCATCGAACTGTGGAATGGTATAAAGCTGATTTTTATCCAAACGATCCAGTGTCAATTTTGCGACTTTATCGCTGGTGGTAAATGCCAAATGAGTCAATGCATAATCTAAAATACCTTTATGCGGTACTTTCCCATTTTTTATAATGTTGGTGGGTACTAAGGTTGGGCACAGTACATTCACCTTAATATCAAACTTTTTAAGCTCAGCAGACAATGTTTCTGATAATGCTCGAACCCCTGCTTTACTGACGTTATACACTGTCATTTCTGGCGCCGCAGTATAAGAAGCTGCTGAGGCCACATTGATAATCGCGCCATATCCAAGTTGCTTAAACTTAGGCACAAATGCACGACAGCCATGAATCACGCCCCATAAATTGACATCCATGCACCATTGCCAATCTTCCATCGTCATTTCATCAAACTTACCACCCAAACCAATACCAGCGTTATTAATGACCAGAGTGACTGGATTTTTCAGTAACTTCTCGGCTTGTTCAGCCAGTTCCGATACCTGTTCAGCTTTCGCTACATTACACTGCACAGAAAATGCAGTCGCGCCCAGTTGTTCAATCAGACTCACTGTTGCTTGAGCTGCCTCTAGATTGATATCTGAACACACCACAGTACCGCCACGACGGGCAAGCTCTAGTGCAAAACTACGTCCAATACCACTGCCTGCGCCTGTTACAACAGCATAAGACTGTTGGCTTGGCTTTTTATTTTTTGAGCCAAATAATTTCATGGCATATCCTTTTTCCTGTCAGCATCTTGACTGAACATCTCTTTGTTGAATAACGTAGGACTTAATGACGTACTGGTGGTGTAAATGTTTTCACCAGATAAGGCGCAATCGCCCCGCCTTCGGAGAGAAGTTTGTCTTTGTAATATTCGAGATAAGCCGATGTGTCATGGTCATTCGGATGAAAATCGGGACGTAAATAATCAAATATCTGCCCTATAGTGCTACCAAATACACCATCTTTAGGACTAAAAATGAGGCTCACACCCCGACCTGCATCTTTCCAGAACTTTCGGGTCAGCACATCTTTTGGCTTACGAAATAAAGGTACAAATAAAGTCGAAAATGGAATTAAACCTAAAATCGTCCCCAATGCGATAAAGAATCCAGCAGCACGAAGTGAATAATTACCATTGAGCAGCTGATAAACATCGTAGGCAATATCTTTATGTTCCGATTCTTCCAGCATATGCCACATCCACATGGCACGTGTTTTAGCATCATCAGAATAATAAAAATTCTTTTCATGCTTCATCATGTATTCGGCAAGCACTGCGGTAAAATGTTCAATTCCCGCCATCATGGAAAGCTTAAACGGCTGTGGAAACTTTAAGAAAATATTGTCAAAGAATTTTTCGCCCAGAAAGCGATATAAAGCGACTGGATAATTAATGGCTTCGTGTGCAATCGCATCATTAAACTCATTGTGTAATTTGGAATGAATCGCTTCTTGTCCAATCAAAGAAGTTACACGCTGTTTGAGAACAGGATCTTTTACCATATCTCGGTGAAAACGAGCTGTTTCAATAACTAAGTCTTCACCATAAGTCAAAAATACAGAAAGCGTGGCGAAAAAAATCGTGGCAAACTGATTATTCATATAAAATGACATATCAATTTCCTGACCTTCAAATCCAATGGCTAAATGACGAATTGGAATGGTCTGTTTCAAAGCATAATCAGGTTGTTCAAATTTAGGCGATGATTTGAAAGCTTGGACTGATTTTTTTACTGCGGTCGTGATCATGGCGACACCTACTTAAAGCATTCAATTTGTTACAACATTCAATATTTACGAAGCTCAATGATGCAAACTGAAATATTGTTCGCACTTTACTAACCATTTCATCCTAATCTGATCTTATGTTCGGATTCAATTCGGGTCTAAATGGCTGAGCTTATCTGTAAAAACCGAAGCGATTAAATTGAATACCCCAGTTAAATCTCCATAACATATTGTTTTTATTAAGAGCAAAATTATAAATTAGCAAAAAATAATCGCAATAATGAGCTTTTAAGCAAATGACTGCAAAATCAACACTTACTTGAACATCCATTCTTATCTTAGTTGGACACTTTAATAAACTTATATGTAAATTAAAGTGTCACTTTACTTGGACAAAAATTAAAATTTACTCGACTTTTTTACCTCTTTTCTTACGCATGGACTCACCCTTTAAATTAAAAACATGGGAACGATGGACAATGCGATCTAACAATGCTTCACCTACTGTTTGATCCTCAAAATGGTTTAGCCATATGCTTGTTTCATATTGACTTGTGATAAGAAGTGAGCCATTGTCACTGTGTTTGTCTATCACACTAATAAAATGAGGCATCCATGAGTTACTAATCTGTGATAATCCAAAATCGTCAAGAATTAGTAATTTATTTGAAAGCAATTTCTTTTTTAAGGTGTTGATAGTCCCTAAATGTACCGCAGTATTAAACTCTTCAAATAGCTCAGTAGTATTATAAAAAAGCACTTTAAAGCCTAATTTACATGCATTTGTCCCAAAAGCTGAGGCCAACCAAGTCTTACCAATACCCGTCGCACCTGTAAAAATTAAGTTGTGTTTTGATCTAATCCACTCACAATCAGCAAAACTTTGTAAAATATCGCTTGTCAGTCCTTGTTTGTTAGAACAATCAATTCCTGTCAAGTTGCTTGATGGATATCTTATATTAGACTTGTTAAGTAGAGCCAAAACTTTGCGATTACTAACAGCATTTTGCTCTGCTATTAATAACTCATTTAGAATTTCTAACGAAGTTTTGTTACTATTGATCATTTCATCATAATGATCAACAAAGCAATCTAAACAACCATTTAGCTTTAATTCTTGCATTTTTTGTGCAACAACACTCTTTGTGGTCATCTAGCATCACCTCCGAAATAATTAGCACCGCGGAGGTTTGCATGGGTAGGACGATTGATCGTTTGCGTGGTGTTTAAAGGTTGGATATATTTTCGATTTTTTAGCACATACAATAAGTCTGTAACTGCTAATAGATTGTATTTTAATGCATATTCACAAGCTTGATTGAGTACAGAATCAAGCTTATTTTCTAAAATATAATCTCTCAGTTTATTCAAGGATTTAATATTTCGAGCGAGATGTTTGGACTTGTTTAAAACTTGTTCAACAAACTCATAAACATAATTTCCAATAGATTTTGCCCATTGCTTAATGCTCGCTGGGCTTAAAGTATTATAAAGTCTGTGGTTAGCTGGCATATGCTCTTCTAGAATACTTGCTTCACCATAGCCCATCAGTAAATCGTGTGAAGCAATTATTTCATTTTCATAAAAAAATTGTACTTCACGGCTTGTAATGCCAATATCCAACTTCTTACCAATTAGAGTATAGGGAACAGAATAAATATTTCCATCAACTGTAAATTGATAAAATTCAGAGACCGTTTGTTGAAATATCCATTTTGAAAATGGGTATGGGTGCGCAGGCAGTGATAATAATTCATTTTTCTCAAAACGATTAAAACGATCCCAACGACTTTCAGGAAAACGTTTCGTAATGGCTCGATTGATTTTATCAACTTCAACATCAAGAGCTTTTTGTAATTCATCAAGTGAGAAAAATTTTCTATTTCTTAATTTGACCAAAACTGATCGTTGAATAATTTGAACGGAAACCTCTGCAAGCCCTTTATCTTGAGGTGTTCGTGGGCGAGTATTCAATATTGCAAAATTATGATAATCAGCAAATTGTTCAAATGTTTTATTAAATACTGTACCATTTCGACCAGTTTTTATAACAGCAGCCTTTAAGTTATCCGTAATAACTTCTCTTGGAACACCTCCGATACGTTCAAAAGTGGCTGTAAAGCATTTTAACCAATCGTGTGTTTGCTGGGTTTCAGATGCAATAGCAGTGATTAAACTTGAAGCGCCTAGTACTCCAGCAAAAATTTGAACATGACGTACTTTGTCTGATTTAAGATCATGTAGTGGCATGGTTTTACCGCAAAAATCAACTAGCAATGTCTGCCCAGCAGTAAAATTTTGGCGCATAGAGGGGTGTAGCTTTTTCAACCAGCGCTTATACAATTCGGCAAAGCGAGAATAGGAAACACAGTCAGGGTGTGTCTCTTTAAATTCAAGCCACAATTGCTTGAGCGTCATATCTCTGATCTTCATTTGATCATTGATATATGTAAAATCTGGTACGGGTTTACACTTCTCAACATTCTTAACGACACCAGTTTGTAAGATGTCTATAAATTCTTGATTAGAGGCATTTAATACATCAGCAACGGGCATTTGGATTTCATTTAATTTTTTTGCAATAACGCCAACAGTTGTTGGTGATACATTCACTCTTTTTGCAATTTGTCTATGCGTATTGCCTTGAGTTAAAAACTCAAAAATTTTTCGTTGAATTACAACAGGTATTTTCATTAGAAAACTCCCAAAATCAGATAAATAGATTGAGGGAGAAAGAACAAGCATTTTGCTTTATTGACTTTCAAAAAGTAATTCAACAAAATGCTAGGTGTGTCGATAGTCAAAAGACACCTTTCAATGGCTCATGTTACAGCATGGGTCATTGATCTTTCTCCACGGATAAAATTAAAAAACTAATTTAGCCCATTTTTAGACTCCTTCTGCATTCGTTCAAGTTCAGTGAGTACATAAGAATTCATTGATTGATGTTTTTTCTTAGCCATTCTTTTTATCCAAAAAACTAGCTCTTCAGGTAATCTTAAATTTAATTGTTTAGTTGCTTGCATGATTATCACTCGATAGTAGCATTTTGATTCTATAGTAGTGAAATGATTCTATATGCGCAATAGTTTTTTTGCATCATAATGCTACTATTGCTAATTCCTACTGTCCGTGGAATCCATGAAAAAAAAAGATATTCAGTTTAATCTTCGAATTCCAGAAGATTTAAAGTTAAAAATTGATGAAGCCGCTAAGATAAATCAGAGGTCTATCAATGCTGAGACAATGTCTCGCCTATATGACTCTTTTGTTATGGATAATAATATTCATTTAGAAGCAGCTAAGGTTATAGAAAACTTTTTGCAAGCTAGAACACCTACACAACGTAAAAAGGATGTAGCTGAACGACTTACTTTTCTGTTTAATCAAATTAAAAAAAGTAAATATTTCGATCAACTTACGATTGCAGAATTAGCATATAAAATTGATGAAAATTCAGCAGATAGTGCTGAATCATGGTTTAGAGCAGAAATGGAACCAACTTTTAATCAGTTGGAGAGGATCGCTGACTTCTTATCTGCGAATTCAAATTGGTTACTTTTTGGAAAAGAAAGACCATTCAAAGTTGAGAGCTTCCGTTTTGATGAGAATTTAGATAAAGATTTGAGATGGTTGTTGACCCCTAATCCTGAAAAAGCTTTCTTAAAAAATCAGTCAGTGCGAGAAGTTAAATTTCTTCGCAGTCTCAATG
>Ga0099800_1025_pt1 | contig 46661 bp, 31 predicted proteins | sample Uncmet6_SortRC_1_FD_89868 | JGI IMG/M metagenome (GOLD analysis project Ga0099800, IMG submission 89868) | Marine eukaryotic communities from CALCOFI LINE 67, Pacific Ocean - CN11_C50_N6_SortRC_1 | ecosystem: Environmental > Aquatic > Marine > Oceanic | place: Pacific Ocean: Monterey Bay... | reverse complement strand
ACGTACTACGTAGCTATAAGTAGTCCGAGTTTCAATTTCAAAGAATTTCAAGTTGAATTTCACATTTCACCAGATGCCACAACACACAACAATACACAGCCACAACGGCACATGCACATGGCCACTGGCCACAACAGTAACGCAGGGCGAACAATCAATCACCTTGCAGCGAACAGCCAGCGCGCACACACGGCGACGCGCATGCCCCTAAACGTTTCCGCGTTCACCGCACAGCGAGGTTACTGCTGCCCCACCGCTTAAAGCAACACCCGACTCCGAGGGACCTCACCTTGCCAGCCTTGCCACCACCTCGGGGGGGGGGGGTCTTTTGTTCGCCTCCAAGAGGATTGCTCTGCGCCCTCTCCTCTGGACAGCACCAGCACTTGACGTCCACGTTCCAGTTTGAGCGCCGCCGGCGAAAGAAGCAGGGAACCCAGCTTCAGTCGAAGCCTGCATATTGCTCCAGGACATTGTACCGGGGTCTGCACCGACGTCCGTCGGAGGCGATGCCTGCTGCGGCGGCAACGACCATGCGTTCGTCGTGGCGAAGTCGGGCACGGACGGTGCCTGGAACAACGCATTGATGTCTGGCGCTGCCAGCTGTGGCGCCGCGAAGAACGGCTCCGCAGAGCTGGCCGCAGGCGCCCCTCCTGTTGCCGCCGGGTAGCCGTCCGCTGCCCACATCGGACCACCGCCTCCTCCTCCAACATCGCTGCTCTGTTGCTGCTGCCCCGCTGATGCGAACGGTGCGTAGTTCCCCCCTGCCGAATTGTGCCAGTTGCTTTCGAATGCCCCCTCGGCCACATGGAGCCCATGCGTCGGTGGCGGGGAGGGCGAGCCTCCCGCGCCGCCGGCTATGAATGTCTCCTGCGCTTGGCTGTCGAACCCTTTCGGAAAGCGTGGAGTGACGCTCCCAGTTTCCAACTTCTTCAGGGACGGGTCGAACCCAAATGCCCAGTTTCGCAGCCACGATAGCAGCGTCAGCAATATGAGCCCCGTGCAGACACATGGCAGGCCGGGGCGACGGAGCATCTCGCAGATGGTCTCGATGTCGTCGTCCGTCTGCACGTCGTCGTCGAAGTCTTCGTTCAGCCCACTGTCGAGGAAGTCGTCCCCGGTCTCCACGTCCACGATGGACTGCACGAGCTCGTGGTGCTTCGCCATCGTCGACTTGACGGGTCGGTTTCCACCGGGACTTCCCCCGCTCTGGCCTTCATCGATGCACCCTGCCTCGCCATCATGTTGCTCGCGGCGATGCCTGCTCGAGGTGCCCCTTCGGCTGCTGTGTTTCCCGCCGCCGCTGCTGCTTGAGCTGCTGCTGCTGCTGCTGCTGCTGCTGCTGCTGCCACCTTCAAAGGCTTTGCTGCGGCGCTGGCTCTTTTGCCGTTTCCGATTGTAGTTTTCGCTACTGCTCCTGCCTCTGCTGCTGCTCGGCATCGGGTGATCAACACCTCTCTTCGGGGGGGCACCGTAAAATCAAATCGAGGCAGCAGGGCAGTCCAAAAAATTCCATCATGGATGAAATTATGATTTCAAGATTTCGGATTTCGGAAATTTTAGACTCCCTGTTGGATTTATTTTTATAGAACAGCCTTAATTGAAAGAATATATTTGATTGGATGAATTACTACAAAACTTCAACAGCGGCAAAAACGTCAGAAGAAGATTCGAAGACCTTCCGAAATCTTCCCTGGGTTCGTGTCGCGCGTGCCGCGCTCCATGCACGCGTCAAGCTCGCTCGCGTTGATACTTTAAACGCACCAACACCATACGATAGTGTCAAGGGGCGTACCTACAGAGGCGCAAGAAGCAGGCGCAGGCAGTGCCTCTACCGCATAACAGATCGTCTACCGCTTAATAGGAGCAGTACCTATTTGCTAGTTGCACCAACAGTTGAGAACGAACTCTGAAGTAACATGGGAAGGCAAAGTTATCTGGCCTCAGCGGGCGCCAATCCCCTTAGAGAAGCCCTTGAAAAGGAAGGCGTTCTACCTGGCTCATCCAAGGAGGAGGAGGAGGAGGTGAATGGGTCGGAGAAGACCGAGGAGGCCAATGATGAGCCGACGTTGTTTCCCAGCTACTTCAACGACGACTCCATCTACTCTATCGAAAACGACCAAAATCCAACCACCAACTTCCTGAAGATCTTGACCGTCTTCGTCGCCCTCTATATATTTTTTGTCCCGGGCAGTATGTCCATTTTGTTCTACGACATGTACGATGTATCTTACGTCACTGCCGCCATGAAAACGGGCCTCGACACGAGTCCAAAGTATGGAGACGACTTATCAGCCGACGCCGACGCCACGGTTCAGCAAGTAGTCGAGGGAAGCGACGACAGCGGGGGGGTAGACGATGTCTGGTTTCATGGACGTCAGGCACTCACCGCGTCTATCTATGCATACCCGATGGCACTGTTCGGGGGATTTTTTGTTCTTGCAAATGGTGCGAATAACATCGTCCCTGCTCTGGAGCACATTCTTGACGACAAGAACTTCGGCGGGTTCTCCTTCGGAAACCTAACTCTACTCGTCCCGAGCCTCATTGCTGCGACGGCAAATGCGATATATGTCGCTCGCAATGTGTGGTATTATAGCAACGTCCATATGATTTGGATCTTGACGTCGATACCGGCATTCCACGTCGTAAGTTTTTCGGCTTTTTGACCACTGCAGCAGACCCCAAGCTCCAAGCGCTCATTTGATGGTTCACTGTCTCCCCTCCTCTGCATCTCTAATGTTTCGGCTCATTATCAATGCACCCCCGTTTTCTAGGTTCTGTGCGTGATCGCTTTATTTTACGGGAACCCGAAGTTCTATTTTCAAATGCATTTCCAAGCTATAGTTGCCTTTGAATTCACGAATGCATTCTTCGCCGGTTATCTAGCTTGCTACACCGTCTTTTATGGCAATGGTGTTCAATTGGCGGTTATTATTGATTACGTAAGTCACGGGATTCATTGACGTGTCTTTTGAAAATAGCCGAAGTCGCCCCTAACCACTGCCGCACTGCGCCTCATCGAATGACTGCGTGTGTTTACTTTAGATTATCATTGCGTCAGTGATCATTACTTCTCTGGACGAAAACATGGCCTCTCTGCTGGAACTTCTCGTCGTCGGAAAGCATGTCATATGGAAGCGCGCAAACTTGAAGAAACTCACAAATAACTGCTGGCGAGGTGACCATAGAAATCAAATCGACTCGAAGAAGCTGGGGAAGGCTGATGATGAAGAATCTGATTTCGGTTTGGACAGACGAGAGCCGTCGAGCAGTGCGGATAGCTCCACTCTTTCTGAGTATGGGTTTCACAGAGGACAGCGGTCGAGCAGTGCGGATAGCCCCACTCTTTCTGAATATGGATTTCACAGACGACAGCGGTCGAGCAGTACGGATATCGAGCCGACGAGCCCCACTCTTTCTGAGTATGGATTTCACGCGCACCACCACCGCCACCACCACCGCGACCGTGCAGGCAGTGCCGAGTTGGAAAATGTAACTCCGATGCGAGTGAATACGGGCCATTCTCAGCATATCTTTGAAAAGAGGCTCGCGGAACTCACTGACGAACTTGCGTCTTACAAGGAATCAACAGATAAGCAAGTCGCTGAACTGACAGAAGAATTGACGAAGTACAAGCTTGGGAGTGAATTGCTATTGAGCACGGTAGAATCGCACTTCAAAAAGCCGAAAGGCCAAGGCACTCTTCAGCAAAATGAAGGATTGAAAGCTTCAGGCGATGACGTCCACGGCGAAATCTGGGCGGCTATTAAGAGACTAGAATCACGCGTGGAAAAAGTCAAAATTGCAAAGGAGGAAGAGGAGGTGCCATCTGAGCAGGCGGAAGGAGCAGAACCCGACATTCATAATGCCAGATGAGACGCTCAGCAACCTGTCAATTCGAAATAAGTCTATGACTGCTTACTTCAATACTCGTTACGTTTGAATTTGTATGTGAATAATATATTGCCGTGTGGCTGCGCAGCAGCAGGCACACTGAGACTCGTTGTTTGTTTGTTTGTTTGTTTGTTTGTTTGTTTGTTGACTTTGGAATCCGGGAATGAGGATTAATTATCCTTTTCGTTGGTGGGTCACTTTTTATTTTAATATTTGATGATCAGGAAATTCCGGGGGGGGCGGCCCGTCTTAGGGCGCCATCGCTTTCCTTTGTCTTTGTCTGAATTCTGTCTGAAGTTTAATATCTAAATAGAAAATAGGAAAGGAGATGTACAGGAGAAAGGAGAGGGACTTCACCCTTGAGCCTCGAGGAGAGGTAAAAGGGAGGGAGAGAGAAGAGAGAGGGGGCAACAATGACAAAAATCACGGCGCGACAGCGCGGCGGTAATTTTCGGCCCGTATGGTGATCGCGGCTGGCTGCTGGCTGGCGCCTTTCGATTTCGAATTTCGAAGTCCAAAGCTTGAACTTTTGGTTTTTGGTAAGACCGATTGATACTGATACTAAACTCCAGCGCAGTAGGGTCGAGCAGTAGGGCACCCAGTAGGAGCACCCGCACTCGCGCTTCGAACTCGCGCTCAAGAAGCACAACCCCCCCCCGAGTCCCCAGTCCCCGACGTAATTCGACTATGAATGTATTTATTAATTTTTGGAACTGGGTCTTCCTGCGATTAGGCGGCGGGATTGAAACCTATTACTGAAAACTTAGACACACAGAGAACTTATCTAAACTTTTTGACGTAAGCAACGCGCAAGATAACGGATCTCGGTTTTTCCTTTTCCGAAAATTTTCTCAAGTGGCCAGGTGTGGCCGTTTTTCTTAACTGCCGAAGGGCGCACACGGCAGATTGAGGCCATGAACGGCCGACAAAAAGTGCGCAGGGCCAAGCAAGCTCGGCGTAATTCGAAGGGTTGTCATTGCTGTTCATCTGGTTCGCTTCAGCTGGCCCGCCAGACCGTCTCTCGTTTCCCTTGGCTCTCGTGGACGCAAAACAAAGCCTGCTGCCTGCCTGCCCTAGGGGGGCTGCCTGCAGGCTACCTCTCGACCGCACGTAGCCCAAGCCCGTGAACGCACGCAGGATCAAGCAGGCTCGGCGTACATCGAAGCCTGGCCATGTTTCTCATTGAAGCCGCTTCAGCTGGCCCGTCGGTTGGCCTCTCGCCTCTCTCTCGCCTCTCTCGCAAAGTCTGCCTGCCGGCCCGCACGTAGCTCAAGCCCATGAACGTGCGCAGGATCAAGCACACGCGCGGTATTATCTTGCGCCACGGCCCATCAGAGGAGGCACGCCGCTCCGCGGTACATCGGAACCCATCGTCCAGTGGAAAAGGGCGGTCCCATGTTCTATCTCTCCATAGGGAACCCCTGCATGAATGCTTTGTTGTCTAAGCCGTGGCAAAAGATTTTCGAAAACTGCCAGATTAGACAAAATGGATTGATTTTCTAGAAAGGGTTTTGAATATCTAATTTTTACTCAAACAATAAATTGGGAAAGGTTTATCTATCCGCATTAGTTAAATGCGATAAAGGCGCTGATTGGGCGAAATAAGGCCCATCGAGTTCGCACGAAGGCGGGGTTCGTGGCGCCTGGTGCTCGGCGCCGATGCAATCTGAGCCCGGGACACGATTGCGATTCGCCGACGCCAGGTCGCCGCGAGTTAGCTGGGGCTGAGTCAGCTCGGTGCCGTGCCTGGGCGGATTTTTCTTCAACTTCAACCGCCACGCCAACGGCCAAATTCACTTCGGACACAAAAACCGAGCACACAGACGCATTCCCCACCCCCAATATTACCTCGAAAGGATTTACTACGAACACCAAGCACCAAAACCAGCTCTTCGTTCTAATAGGCGCCCTGGCCGCCGCCTAATCGCAGGAAGACCCAACTTGGAACTTGGAACATGGCTTTGACTACAAAATATTTCATCTTTTCATTGTTCACTGTTTTTAATATAAAATGAAATGAGACAAAGGACAAAGGAGGAAGAACGCGAGGAAGGAGAGGCATTCTCCTAAGAAGGAGCCCGAGCGCCAAAAAAATGCCGCCGAGACGGAATCGAAGAACAGTTTTTCGATTCAATCTATTTTTCAACACTCGCCGCAGCCGCAGTCCGCAGTGGCAGTGGCAGTGTGCTTCTGTCCGCGGTGTCTTCTTTTGCGCCTTTTCTCTTTCCTTTTGCATGATGAATCAGTTTCCATGCGTTTATAGGATGGATGCCTCGTCAACGCATTCCGTTTCACTTCTTTGGTCTAAATTTGAAAAAAGGTTCTTTCTTTCATATGTCGTTCCATTTGTCATATTACTCACATCGGTGCCTGTCTCCGAGCGAAGTAACCGAAAACGTCGGCCACGATTCATTTTAACTTTTCTTTGGAATGCCCCCCGCACATGTCGGTGAACGCTTTACTCCGAAAGGTCGCGAGTGGGCGCCCCGCCACCCGACCCTTCGTGCATAAGCTTCGTAGCAGCCCCCGCATGTTGCTTGGCAATCTTGTGTGACGTGTCGAGCTTCCCGTAAGTGCCATCGATCGCCTTACCGTCCATAAGGTTTCCCTCGTTCTTGCCCTCCAGCTTTAGACCCTTCTTTACGCGTGGCCCCCACCAGCATGCGCGAACCCGCGACTGGATTAACTCAACTTTCTCCTGATGCGTCATTGGCTTGCCCGTCTTCTCGCCCTTAAGATCTACAAACTTCTTCGCGAGCATGTCGTAATCACGCGCCACGACCATGCCAAAGATCTCGAAGGCATGGGTGCCGCGGAAGCACGTCGCGCGGTGCTCGATGTACTGGTCCCAGTGCTTGCTGGCTCGCATCTCGTGCCTGGTCCAGTGCTCCCCAGGGTATTGGTGGTGCACAACGTGGAAGTCCTCGTTGAGAACGTTGATCGGCCCATCCAAAATGGTCACCGAGCCTACGTACCTGAGCAAATGAAGAGAACAGGGGCGAAGTTTAGATACGTCTTTCAGGTGGCGAAATGAAACCATGAGCGGTAACTTACTCATCTTCGGGGTCATCCGGGTTGTTGAAGGCGTGCCAAGACCAGTTCACGCAGGCCAGGAGCACCACATTCTCGAGGAAAGGATATCCGAGGTACGCTAGCGCGAAGGTGCTGTCCAGAGTCGCCCACAGGCCATACCACACCCAGAAGTACACAGAACCCCAGATCATTTGCTTGGCGACTTTGTAGTTTCCTTCGATCGTGAACTGGATGATCGACGACAGATTGAGCGAGTAGCTCGTCCAGCGCGGCAAGTATGCTATCCAGTTCGCGAAGTTGTCGCGAGGCTTGTCCGCCGTGGTGACGACGTCAAGGGGGCCATTGTTGTAGCGATGGTGGTTGATGCTATGCCCGAAAGCAAAAGAGGCAGGCATGACGCCAAAGAAGAGCCCCACCCACCAGTTGAATATGTTGCGTAGCATGCCACTGTTGTAGGGTGGGCTGTACAGTCCTCGCATGCTGTGGCCCTCCTTGTGGCACAACGTGTAGCAATACGCGAAGTTCATGAAATAGGGCCCAATTCGGAAGACGTGGTACGCCCAGCACAACGCCAGTGAAAAGCCGTAGGTCGCCGTGTACCAATAGCACGCGAAAAATAGAGCTGGAATCACGACGGCCTGCAGTAATATGCAGTTCATCATGTAAGCGTCCTCACGCATCTTCACAAACTGTGCATTGAAATCTGTGGTCACGCGGTTAACCCACGGTGCGAATCGACCGAGAAGGACACCCGAAAGCTCTTTGCCGCTCTGCACGAAGCCCCCATCAAACCCACGATCTATAGCCTCCCACACCACGGCAGAAAATACGACGGGCGCCACGAAGGGAACTGCGATGCAGAGGATGACAGATCCCGCGACCAGTTGCAAGTGCTCCTTCACGCCGATAAGACCAAACATTATGTTCGGGGACGCGTTATTCTACTTTTGACAACCGCGGATGAGTAACGTGCCGGCTGCCCCTGCTCCACGGCAGTTTGGAACCAAACAGGCTGGCGTAGGCAAATGACTCAGGAGCACGTGAGCAGACGGGGGACCAATACGCCAAGGAGCGAGCTAAAAATTTCAGAACAGCGCCTCCCCCGAAAAACTAGCCTTGAATTAGTATTTATCCCGCAAAACGAAAAAAAAACATTATCCCTGTTTGAAGAAACTAGACCAAAATGCCAAAATGTTCCGCGAGACGCGAAAAAGATCTCACGATCCCAACATCTCCGCGACCGCGACGCTGCTTGCCCCGCGTTTGACTCTCATCGACGGGCGCAGGCGCGACAGTTCGGTGCAGAGCTTCTTGCGAGGCGAGGCGAAATTCACGGGGATTAAATTAAGTTGCCACAGGATCGCCTGCACTTATCCAAAGGTTGGCTGGTCCTCCCGGTCAACGAGCTGACGCGTTTAGCGCGTAACCGAAGGGTGTATATCTCAGTCGGCTGTTGAGACAGAGCCCATAGCCTAGTTGAAGACGCGATGTCGAATTTCATGAAGCCCGGTGACGAGGACGTTGCGCGGATGCGCAATGCAGTTCGAAGAAATAGGGTTGCCAAGTAAGTTGACCTAAAAAATCCCCCCATTTCTGATGATGTTGAGCTCGTAACGTCCGAAAGCGCGCTCGCGAGCTTCCGCATGCCCTCACGTCAAACGCTCGATTACAACCGCAATGCCATCAATCCCAGGCAAGGCAAGCGCGTAGGATCGCCGAGCCAGGGTACATCGCCGACTTTGAGGGCCCCGAAAGGCCCGCCGCCGCCGCCACCAACGCACAGCAGTGCGAAACAGAACGGCGCAAACGCAAACGGCAGCAGCCCTGCTTCCCGGAGCATTGGTGGCTACTCCAGGGGCGACAGCGTCGATGACGTCAGTGTCCTTAGACAAGAGTTAATGAGTGCGAGAGATCGTGTGGTGCGGCTCGAGGCTCAACTAGAGAGCATGAGTCCGGATAGCCGTGAAAAGCGTGGGGCTCAGATGGCTGCGAGTGCAATGAACGCAGAAAACGATGCACAATCAAACATAGCAGCCGCCGTTAGTGAACGAGAAGATCAGATTGAAGAGCTCTCGTATGACCTTGCAAGATTCCGCAACGGCAGTCCGCTTTCGACCTCCTCGCGCAGCGGGTCACCGGGCACACGGGGGAGGAGGAGGATAACGAGCGCGAACGAGGCAGAAATGAGCGAAATTAGGCTTCGACGACTGCACGACGAGAAGGCGGTGTTGATGCAAGAAATGGAACTACAGGATGAAGTGCTGCGAGCAAAAGATCGCCAACTGGAGCTGCTAGACCACATGATTGGTACCTTGCGGGACCCGGACGCGGTGGTCGGCGGCGATCCGAAATCGGCTGGCGACCAAACCTCCGTAACGCTCGGCGGCGATGAAGAGGCACCTTTCGAGCACGAAGGAGGCGACATAATTGAAACAACGGTCGAGGAGGAAGAATTCATCAAGCTTACTGAGCGAAACACTGCCATTCTGCAATCGCGATCACCAGTTCAGCGTGCTCCACACGCGTCACCGCTGTCACCGGCACACGTCGAAGCTATTCGTTCCGCAACATCCGAGGCGAAGGAAGCCCGCGAAGCAGCGAAAAGAATGGAGAAGCAGGTCGAGGCGATGCGCAATGAGTTGAAGCGCCTGTCCAGCGGTGCAACGCTGGTAGATGCGGCCGACGAAGAGATACCGGTGCTCGATGAAAGCGACTCCGATGACAACGCACAACCTCTGTCTGTCACGATGTCCAAGGGGAAGGCGTCGGGCGCGCGACGTTCTGGTCGAAAGCCGACACCGCCTCCCATGCAGCCGCCGCCACTGCCACCAGCCGGTGCTTCCCCGATCGTCGCTGCCAGCGCTGCTGCAGCGGCCGCAGCGGCCGGAACGGCACCACCTGCGCCATTCAGTGCGATGCTTCGCGCGAACGATGTGAATGCTAAGCAGTTCCAATCGTTCCTAGACCAGGAAGGACGCGGACAGTACCTTGCGTTTTGGCGCAAGTGTTCGTCGCTTCGAGAGAAATACCGCGATCGGTCCATTCCTTACAGCGATGCACACGATGTGTACACCACGTTCATGGCACCGGGTGGTATGATGGTCGCCTTGCCCCCGGAAATACTGGGTGGAGTCCGAGACGTTTTGCAAGCCTACGGGCATGACCGTCAGGACCAAGGGGTGCCCAGCGCGACCTTCACCAAGGCCCAGGACGAGGTGCTGCGCCTCATGGAGGTCAAGTACTACCCGCAGTTTCTCGCGATCAAGGCACAGCAGCCGTCGCCGAAGTCCCCAGAGACCATGGTGGAGCGCTTTTCGAAGGACAACCCTATGCGCCTGCCTCCGGACACCCCGCCGCAGCCACGCCCGCCTATCCCCGCCTCCACCAGCGCTCGGACCACTAGCGTTCCACGAGCCGTGGCTCCCCAGACCATACTCGCCCCCGCTCCTGCTCCGAAGGCTCGCCCCCCCGTAGCCGCCGCAGAAAGAACCCCGGTGGAAGTTGTCCAAGACGACCCTGCAGAGCCTCCGCCGAGCTACAGTGCCGTACAGAAGGTCAGCACTCCCATCGAGGCGAAGACGAACGATAGGGACACAGGCGAGGGAAAAGTAGAAGAGAAAGTCGCGGAAGAACCAGCAGAGTTTACGCAGGTGGAAACTCTCGCGACGGGCCCTACTCTGATGGATGGTGATTGGGAAAACATGCAGGTAGAAAAGAAGGCCGAGGTTATCATTAAAATTCCGTCCGAGCAGGGCCCCTTTTCTGCTGATGAGGTGCACATGGAGCTCACAGCACTACTCTCCGCGGAGGAAATTCGAACGCTCAGGCATGAATTCTGCACGGCGGTGGTAGACTCTCGGGAGGCGGCGAAGGAAGCAGCCAGGGCAGTCAGGACCGCAGAGAAAGCGGCGGCTCGGAAAGTAGCGAAGGCTGCAGCAGCAGCTGAGGGAAATACTGCGGGCGTGGAGGAGAAAAAGCACGATGGGGATGAAAAGGAAGCAGACGAAAACGACGACGACGACGACGAGGAGAAGGAAGTGGAAGAGGAGGACGAGGAGGACCCAGAAGATGGCGAATTGAATTGCGACGAATTTGTAGAATTGGTTCAACGCCTCGCGCGGGAGGCCGGCCAGCGACCAATGCCGCCAACAAAGCTGCAGAAGGTGTACGTCGACGCTGACGAGGATGGCAATGGAATGCTCGACATTGATGAATTCATTGACCTCTACAAGAAGGTGAAAAAAGGCGATGGTCCCGATGGATTGAGCGCGCCGACGGACGTCGATGAGAATACGACCTCCAAGGTGGAGTATAACATCAAGGACCTCGAGGTGGCGTCTGTCGCGATAAAAAAACAGAACGCGCTGCGTTGCATCTTTGAGCCTACCATTGACGGCGAAGCGGAGCTGATGGTTGAGGTCGGCGGTACGCCAGTCCATGGCAGCCCATTTCGCGTTTTCATCTATCCGTCGCCAATGCGCTTCAGTTCTGAGTGGATGTCTCCCCACAACGTCGCGTTGAAAGACCATAACGGCATGGCGGACATGGTCGTGTACAACACGGAGACCACAGACAACGCCTACACCTGCGCCTGGCCGAGCCTGTTGCGCGATCGGCCGATGTGGTGGAAGATTTTCATAGATAACATTGGCAGCGGCTGTTACCTCGGCATCATCGGAGGGGACCACCACCCGCACGATAAGGCGCACGACACCCACGACGCCTACTGCTGGCAGAACACGAACGCCACGTGGATGGGCGGCGAGCCGACGCGCGGGCACCAGGGCTGGAAAGGCTTCGAAAATGGTGACGAATGTGTTTTCAAGTATGATCCCGAGCAGGAAAAACTCATGCTTCAACTGCCAGCACGATTGCCAGGAAAGACGTTCATGATGAACTGTGGGGCCCCGAGCCCGCAAGGCACACGCGTGCTCGTCAATATCCGCTGTTACAAGAACATCCAAATACGCCTCGGTCACGGGAGTGAGGATGACTGGAACAGCCAGTCGGAGGTCGAGGCTCTGAAGAGCGCCTAAGAACAGGAACGAAACAACGGTGGCTGCTAGGTATAAAGACGACAGCTTTTAATTTTAAGGTGTGCTGGTATCCGAGATGGCAGTTGTATACTTTATGGTGACCAAGGCGATGAGGCAGAGAAGAAGCTTGTTTTCGCGAGAGATCGAAGAGGTGAGAGATGATAAATATAGGGCAGACCTACATACAGAGAAAGAGAGAAAGAGAGATAAAGGGAGAAGCCGGGGGCGCTTTGGTGGGAGGATCATTGCGACGGCACAAAAAACTTTACGGTGAGCTGTCGCTGGCTCAAGGTGCGCCTCCTTCTCCTTGTGTGCTGTTTGTGCAAGACTAGTCCGACTAGTCGGCGCATTAAAAATTAAAATTTACTAATTTACTGCAAAAGCAAAAGCCGCCCATCGTAGTTTGGTACAGCAGAGATTCGCTTTGTTACGGGGTCGGGGCGCGTGTGGCGTATATAACTGCAAAAGCCAAAAAAAAAAAAAAAAAAAGCAAAAAAAAAAACCACACGAAAAAAGGTGTTCGGGGTCTGTCGAAGAAGCGCGAAGAGCGAAGACAGAAGGAAAACCCACAAACCCCGAGATATGGGGAGAGAGAAGGGAACCGCCCAGTAGAGGGAAAATCGTATAAATATTAGCTAGAAAGAACATGATATTTATACTACCTAAAAAATCACGTGAAAATTGAGAACCGCTTTGGTATGGGTGTGGATGTGGGGGGTCGCGGTACTTTTTATAGTGCACATAGCACGCCGTCTTTATCAAAAGCACAACACACGCCTTCGGCACACCGGCAGTTATATACTCCATCGCAGGACAGGAGCAGGCGCACACAATAGAAGCCCCAACCAAAACCGATGGCGACACACCACGGCGTGCAAACGCAAGCGCACGGCGGCGCGACACATCGGCACTTACCCTAGGCAACTTACTGATGTCAAGCTTGAACAAAGACATCGAGATATGAACGGTCTTTATTTCGTGGCAGCTTCGTCCTTCTTCTTCGGTTTCAGCCGCACCATCAAACCGAACGCGACAGAACTGCCGGCCGCGAGGATGCTGAATGTGTATGCCTTGGGATCCAGCGGCGAGGCACGAGCAGGGTTAGTGACTACCGTTCGAAGGGTGACCAGTGTCAGAGTGAGCTAGCCAAACTACTTACCAGGTAAATTTTCCCCGAGGCATTCGGGTCGTTGAATATCCTCTGCGCCTTGACAACGAACGCAAAGCCGTAGAAGATCGGAAGCAGCAGCCCGACATGAATCCCGGCCATCCACTGGGCGTACCCTTTCTCGCCTTTCTTGGGAGGCACCTTATTCCCGATGAGCCGCGCGCACAACGATACCAGGCCGGCGCCCGCGGAGCCAAATATCAACTGAGGGGAGAAGGAAAAGGGGAGGATGCTCAGGATCATGATGATGAAAGGACGGACGGGCTGAAGGCACTGCAATAATGCTTTCTTTATTACTTTGCGCTTTAGCACTTACGGCAGTCTTGGCTTTTGCCTCGAAGCCCGCGAATATGAAAGCCGAGACCGAGGTCAAGAAGATGAACATCGCGTAGGCGTAGAGGACGCGGGTCAGATCTTGTGAAGACCCCATTCCAACTTGGTCCCAAATAAATCCAAGATTACCTCTGAGTTATTACTGTGTGTGTGGTCATTATTTTAGAATTTGGGACGCCGCCGACGACGACCCCAGCAGCCCAACAGGAGGACCCGGTCCAGCAACTAGGAAGCGCAATCCATCTGACACTTGTTGTTGGCTTCTGAAGGGTCTCATCCTACTCTCCCAGTGCAACCATCATGGCCGCACTCGCGTCTCTTCCTGAAACCCACACCGTCATTCAGCTGACGGCGCTTGGCTTGGAGGAGGGAAACTTTGCGGCGAAGCAGGTGCCGTTACCAGAGCCGTCGCCATCACAGCTCTTGGTCAAGGTGGCATTTGCTGGCGTGAATCCCGTAGACATGAAGCTGGCCCGGGGAGACTTCGGCGACTGGACCGTCGGTCTGACGCAAGGCAAGGAGATGTCCGGGACGGTCGTCGCCGTGGGTTCCGCCGTAGAGGCCGGTGCATTCGAGATCGGCGACGAGGTGATGGCATATTGCGACGGCGCTGGGTGGGCGATGGCGCCGGGCTCGTTCGCGGAGTTCATCGCCGTGCACGCTCACCTCGCCACCAAGAAGCCCGCGGCAATCAGCCTTGAAGAGGCTGCGGCGGTTCCCCTAGCGGGCTTGACGGCGTGGGAGTGTGCCCGCATCAAGGTCGAGCCACGGCCTGGCGACACGGTCCTCGTCGCTGGGGCAAGTGGGGGCGTCGGCACCTTCCTCGTGCAGCTGCTGCGCGCGTCGGTGGGGCCCATGGGCAGAGTCCTCGTCACGGCTGGTAGCGACGACAGTGCAGACTACTGCAAAGAAACCCTCGGGTGTGACTCTGCGGACATCTTGCGGTATCGAGGCAAGACCGTCGAGGCACTCGTGGAGGAGGTCAAGGCGATGACTGGCGGTGCGATGTGCCAGTGTGCCTACGACTTGGTGGGCCAGGACATGAAGCGGCTCTGTTTTCGCTGTCTTGCTTTCGACGGCCGCGTCGCGAGCATCGTCGAAGAGCCGCCCGAGGGTTGGGCGGAGGATGCCGCGGACCTCTGGAACGGCCCAAAATCAGTCGCTTTCGCCAAATGCCTCAGCGTGGCCTTCATATGGCTCGGTTCTCGCGTGGTCCTCGGCGAAGAGGGCAAAGACTCTGCGGTTATCGCAGCTCGCCTGTCTGGAATCGCCAAAGAATTCATGCCAGGTGGTGCAATCGCTGCACCGCCGATCAAGGTTATTGGTGCCCTCTCCGAAGGCACCGTCGGCGAGGCGGTTCAGTTGATGGCGGCGGGCACGGCCAAGGGGAAGTTTGTCATCAAATGTAGCGCTACCGCATGAACAATGGGCAATGCCAACATAAAAGTTCGAGAAATAAACAGAAGAGGGACCAGCTCATTTAAATCCTACTCGAAGCAAAAGGCCCGCCCAGCCAGGGAAGCGCAGCAGCAGCAGCAGCAGGGAGCACACGGAGGATTAGCCTCGTCGAGCCCGGCGGACCCATGTTTAGTTTATATAATTTCGATCTCTACCAACTAAAGACAAGAACAAGACCTGGAAACAGGAGGATACCTAGTACTTGGTCAAGGTGAGCCACAACCCACGGGGTAGCACCACAATCCACTTTTCCTATAGCTTTGGTTTCTTCGGTTCTTCGTTCTTCGTTCTTCGGCCCTCTCTCCTTCTCGTTCTCTGTTCAGGGGGCAGAGCTTGGCGTCCCGGCACCCGCCAAATCACGTGGCCTCGTGTTGACTTTCGTGGCCCAGGGCAAAGCACATTCCCTTCTCAAGGCGTATTGTCACCGGGCTTGTTGTTGAGCCAGGCATGCAACTCACTGTACGACTTGCGGTCCGTATAACTTAAATAACCACTACTGTCTCGTGGGCAGACCTCTGGCGCCGAGACCTTCGTCCCATCGAGGTAGAGCGTGTCCAGCATAGCCATCTTGGCGACGTTCACGATGCTCCCCGTCACGCTCGTATCGTGGAGGTCGAGATGGGTCACTTTCTCCAAACCAGCGACGCTGGCAACGTCGCCCGACACGCCCTCGCATCCGCCGATGCAGACCGTGATCAGCTGCACCAATCCAGCAACGTTTGCAATGTCTCCGGACACGCCGGTCATGTTGAGGTCGAGGTGGGTCAATTTCACCAACCCGGCAACGCTGGCGAGATCGCCCGACACGGTCGTGTTGTTGAGGCGGAGGGCGGCCAATTCCACCAATGCGGCTACGCTTGCAATATCCCCCGACACGCCGGTATTGCTGAGGCCGAGCCAGGTCAAACATATTAAGCCGGCAAAGCTTGAAACGTTCCCCGATACAGTTGTGTCGTCGAGATTTAGCTTGGTCAAATGCGCCATGCCCTGGAGACTCGCGATGTTGCCCAAAATGCCTTTGCAGTTCATCAACTCCAAGCCCTCGAGCTTGAACTCTCCCGCAAGACTCGCCCAGTCGTCGAGCGGCACGGTGACATTTAAGTTCTCATTCAAGTTGAGTCGCTTCAACTTGCCCTTCGTGCAGCGATCCCGCACCACCTCGATGAGATCCCGCGCCTGCTCGTCGTCGAACCCAAGTCCCCTATAGTTCAGCTCCTCAGAGTCGCCAGTGACCTCCTTCTTTTGGGGGAAGAAAACAAAAGAAGTTGGGATCTCGGGTTGGCTGCTCGCCGCCGGGTCCAACGCAGCGCCCACTTCAGAGGTGTTTGATGATGCGCACCCCATACCCCAGATATAGCCCCTGAAAAAGAGAAAAGCTCTGCGCCGCCGGCCCTGTTGTTGCTCCTTGGTGCCAGCAGAGAATGGAAATAAATAAATGAATAATTTATACTACTGTATATATATTTATTTGCGATTGGTGCGCTCTGGAGCTCCATTCATCTCCAGTCCTGTAAGTACGGTAAAGCCGTAAGGAGCTACTGTAGAGGGCGCCCCGTCCATTCGCAAGGGTTTGCTACGACGATGCGCGCCACGCTTATCACCACTCTTTGCGCGGCGGGAGTAGTGTCGGCACAAGTCCCGGCACAAGCGCGCCGCACCAAATTTAAGCCGCCATTGGAGCCAATGGTCCCCATCGTGCCGGCCAGTCTGACGGATTTCATCCCCAAAGTTCCACGCAACGTGCCGAAACTTAAACTGTCCCTCGAAGGGGGGCAGTTGCGCTTGCCCTCCAACGCAGACAACATCGTCAATGGGAGCAACGTGTGCAAGACTCAAACGGATACCACCACGATTGAGGACTGCGAGTTCAAGGTCGAGACCACCATCTACTGCAGCGCGGAGGACACCTGGGGAGGCGTGGAGGTAACTGAGAAGGGCTCGGGCGAAAGCGTGAAGACTGACACCACGCATTGCTCTGGCGACTCGGACTGCGAGGATGCGATGACGAAGCTCGCTTCAGAGGCCATCGCCTATCTCTACAAGTATCCCCTCGGGAGCACGATCGGCAAGGTGGAGGACGGCGTATGCTCGTGCGGCGTTACGACGACGACCCAGTTTGGCGAGAACTTCGACATCGGCCTCTGCGTCACATTCGACAGCTACAAGAACCTTGAGGCGGAGGAGGTAAATCATATCTGTTGTCACCAGAATTCCAGCTTCTGCGATGGCTTGATCCCTCTCTCTTTTCTGCAGCTCACTTATCCGCATCGCTTGTTTCTCGAATTCTCCGACGTGTGCGTCTTTCAAGGTATCCTTCAAGGCCTACGCGCAAGGCGACAAGGCTGACGACCACATCGGGTACACGTACGACTTCAATTGCAAGGACGAGGGCTACTCCAATGTGACCGAATGCGCTTTGCAGGTCGGCACCCTCGCCGTCACCGCCGCCCTTCAGGCGGATCAGATGTCGGGTACCGGCGGTGTCTACTCGACATCCGACGGCGGCTACCCTGAGCCCGATGTTTTATCGGGGGCAGCAGACGACGACAACGACAAGGTGCTCGGAGATGGCCCAACGTTTTGCCCTTACGGCTCCAGCGAAAACAAGGTCGGCTATTTCAAGGACAAGGGCGGCGACAAGGGCAAGCTGTACATGTGTACCATTAAAGGTGTGACGAGCGACCCACTCAAGGGATGGGGAGGCATGTACCAAGAAAAGTCCCGACGCAGGCAGCTGCGTGGAGCCGACGGTGATGAGCCCATTGTCGGCGACAATAACTACCCGAATCCATGGACGGGCGACGAGTCGTGCCCGAGCGGCTACGAGGACTCCAAGACCTGGCGCATCGTGAGCTGGGACAACGAAGAGAAGGCCTACATCCACATTTGCAACGGCAAGGAGCCCGCGGGTCTGATCGCGGGCGGGTACCAGACCAGCGACAACGACGACTGCGACAAGACCAACCATTACACCGGCAAAGAGAGCTGCCCCGACGGATACAAGGCTGTGAAGGTCGCAAAAGGGGACTGCAACAGCAAGTCTTCGGAAATGTACCTATGTTACAATGAGGATCAATTGGCGTGAGTGCTTGGGGGTGGGTCTCCTTTGTCCACTTTCTGCCACACACGATCTGCTGCCATCTCAGATGCGCGCAGCTCTAGTGTGGCACTTTTTATTGATTTTTGCTTTGTTTTTGCTGAAGTCAGCAGGAACTCGAGGGGTTTTTGTACTTGCGCGCGTGTGGTTCATCGTGTGCTCCTCCTGCGCTGGAGTTAATATATAGCTCTAGTGTGTGGCAAGCACGCGGGGAATAATATAACTCCAAGTACCAAGTATCGGCCTCAGTCCTCAGTTGAATATAAATCGGATTTATTCGCCCTATCCCAAGAACCGGGCGGGCCCATCTAAACAACCGGAGCAGTGTTCGTCGAGCGAGCACCCCCAAATTTTCAAATCGCAAATCGAATTAAAAAAAAATCTAAGAACTTACTAAGTGTACACTAAGAACCAAGGAGCGGTGCTGAAGATGTGGTGTTTGGTGGCCCGGTCCACATACACTGTGCATCGCTTTCTCCCGTGCGTGGTGACGCGAATCACTTGAGTTCATCACCAACGAAAGAGCCCCGCCGGTCGTTGGTGGCGTCCCACCTGGGTGTTTAAATCGCTCGTCTGCCTGCTGGCTGTGTGTCCACACGAAGAAACGTTCGACTTGCGTTGTGCTTTGCCTGGTCTCACTTTGATTCGCATTTAGTGGCATCTGTCTCAGAATATGCTGGGCGTGGGCGTGGCGTAGACGGTGAGGAGCACGCGCTTCTGGCTCGGGTCGGCCTCGTACGGGAGCCGCCCGTGCTGCATGCGCGTGTTGTCCAGGGTGAGCCAGTCGCCCGGCCGCAGCTTGAAGGCGTAGGTGTCCTCCCAGCCAAGCTTCTGGATCTCGCCCACCAGCTTCTTCGGGAGTCCCGCGCCATCGGCGCACTGCAGCTGGCCCGTGTGGGCGATGTTCCACCAGACCTTCTCCGCCTCGCCGGTGACCGGCTTGAATGAATGAATTAGCGATGGATGGATGGATGGATGGATCGGTTCGTCGTATGGAATTAGAAACAAACATGAAGTCAAGTGCTCGTGGATGGAACAAACGACAAATGAACGGTGCATCGCAAGACAAGGGAGCAAAGCGCTTCACAACAACTGGCTGGCTGACTGGCTGGCTGGCTGGCTGACTGAATGACTGACTGACTGACTGACCGGCTGACCGGCCGACTGGCTAAACTGCCTAACTCTCCCTCCCTCCTTCCTTCTAATGCTTCTCACGTCGGTGACGAAGCCCGGGTGCTGGTTCGTGACCCTGAGCACGCCGCCGTCCTCGTCGGACCACTCGAGCTGCGAACCGACGTCGAAGCCCATGCCCGCGAAGAAGGCCTCCGCCTCCGGCCGCCCCGCATCCTCGGGCAGCCCGCACTTCTCCTGCCAGCTCCCCAGCAGCGCCGAGGGCGGCTTGGTCGCCACGGCCTTCTGTGTGGCCGCCTGCTGCTTCTTGCCCTTCTTGCTCTTGCCACCCTGCTTGCCCTTGCCCGAAGCCGCGGAAGCCGCTGCGGGGGGCGCCTCCTCGGCGGGAGGCCCCCGCCGCGCGTCGTAGAAGTCGCGCGAGTAGAGCAGCCCGCCGTGGCCCTCGAGGAACTGGCGGGCCTTGGGCGGCACCTGCAGGTCGCGGTTGCGGGTGACGAGGGTCTCCCCGCCGAGCGGCGCGTCCTGCACGCAGTAGAGCGCGATCCGCCCCACGGTAGTCGGGTTGTAGCACACCTCGTTGTGGCAGAGCAGCGGGAACTGCGGCGGCACGTTGGTGGCGAGGTCCACGCCGTTGAGCTTGTCGCGCCCCGCCCGCCCCCCGAGGCTCACGTAGCGGCCCTCCTCGAGCGGGGCCGGGTTCTCCGCCGCCAGGCACCCCCGCCAGAAGTGGCTGAACGCCTCCGCCGACCGCATGGGCAGCCCCCGCAGCAGCACGGCGCCGGACTCGGGAAGCGCCGCGTAGATGGCGCACCGCGCCGCCGCCCCGAGCGCGGAGAGCTCCTCCTCGGACGAGGCCTCCGCCGCCGCCGCGTCGTCCTCATCGTTGTTGCTGCTGCTGCTGCCGCTGCTGCTGCTGCTGCTGCTGCTGCTGCTCGCGCGCAGAACCGTCACCATGCCCTCGGGCGGGCGGTGGCAGTAGAGCTTCTGCGCCGGCGCGGCGGCCTTCTTAATCGGGCCGCCCTTCTTCGCCTTGCCCCCGAACCCCGAGCCCTTGGCATTCTTCGGCGGGTCCGGCGGCGTCATTCCAAAGTTGGTGAACCACTGCGAGTACATGGTCACCTTCTCCGGCTCCAGTGGCTCGCTGCACGGCGCGAAGGCCCCTCCCGTTGCTGCGGCGGCCGCCGCCGCTAGTGCGTCTTCACCCGTGGTAGTAGCAGTAGTAGTTTCGGCGGCGGTGGGAGCTTCGAGCGGAGCGGCGGTGGAAGAGGCGAGGTGGCTTCGAGGCAGAGGGTGGTGGCGGTGGTGGACGAATCCCAGGCACCACTGTGGTGCCAGCAACATGACCCCGGCGAGGAGGACCACCCCGCGGCGCACGGCGTGGTCCATATCGAACCTCCTCCCACCGGCACAGGAAGTTGAACTCCGAGATCAGAACCTCTCCAACCCAGTCGGCCATCATTTGCTACAAATGATTTATTTTTCGGTTTTGCGAATCGCGGCCTGAATGCGCACATCTCGTACACCACCCACTGCCGGAGAGAAGGAGAAGCCGGGGCGTGTTGTAAGTTGTAAGATTGTAGGCTGTAAGCGCGGTGCGGCTGCGGCTGCTTTACTGAATTTCAGTTCAGTGAAGAAAGAAAAGACCCCCCCCCCCCCCCTCTCTCTATTTTTCGGTTTTCTCTCGCCCATTCTTCCGTCTCCATTTAAAACCTTCCCATGCTGCCCCCCGAGCTTAAGATGCCAGTGTTCAAAGCACCCCCCAAGGTTTCTCTCTCGAATTGATTTGATTCTCGCCACTCGCCACTCGCCACAACAACAACAACGGGTTACCCCAACAACAAAAGAGACCGCAAAAAAAAGAAACAAAGACCACAAACTGAGAGGAAAACTTGCCACCGGCGGCCCTGTGCCTAGCGACCAGCTACAGACCCTCCTCCTCGACGCTCGACTTGGCCCTCTTCTTGAGGTCCTCCTCAAAGTACTCCCCACCCCAGGGGTGCATCATGTGCATGGGCGACACCGAAGTGGTGAGTTTTCGAATCCTTGACATCGTCGAATCTCTCACTTCCGAAACTGCATCGGCGGCGGCATCATCCTTGCTGCGATGTAATGGGCTCGGCTGGTCGCGAGGCATTCTTATACTGGCCGCGTCGTCGCTGCGACGGCTTGACTTCCGCCAACGATACATCACCTTCTGAAGACTGAAGAGTAGGTCTCCAACGAAGACCGCCGGCACCACCGCGGCCACCATCTGCCAGCCGCCAAGCTTGTTATCGACGAAGAAAAAGACGATCATTGCGCTCTGCAGAAACAGTACCAACACGAGGTGCGCCTTCAGCACGCGCCGCAGGATCGGCAGCGGCTCCGCACCCCACCACCTCGGCATCGTCGTGGACGGGGCGCGTCGCAGCTGCCACTCGAAGGCTATGGCATCGGCGTACAGCTGCGCCGCAACGAGCAGCACCATCAGCGGCGACAAGCAGCCGAAGATGAAGGCCGTCTCGTACCAGATGAGAGCATGCATCGGGTCGGGCTCCTTGGCATCTTCCGTGGAGGGCGTAGGAGAGGCCGTCGATCCTTCTCCGACGTCGCCAGTGTTAGCACTACAGAAGCAGCGCCGGCGCAGCCGCCCCAGCAACCCCTCCTCGGCGTTGCTCGCCGCCCCCTCCGCTACCATTTCCGTGCCTTCGGCTGCCAACTCCATTACAGCCTCGGCGGCATCTTCTCCCGAGAAAGCGGCGGTAACGAGAGAGGCGCCTTTGCGGCGGGTCGCCGTGAGGGGCTTCAGGGCCGCAATGAGGATGGCATAGATCAGCTTGGAGGTGAAGAGCGGGTAGAGGATCTCCAGCAGGCCGCGGGCACACTTGCCCCCCTGGTAAAGTGTTTTGCACACCGCATCCGTGTCGAGGACCTTGAGATCGACGGAGTCAAACACGGGGACACCGTTGAGAGCGTAAAGGAAATACTTCACGGTCTCTGTCTTCTCAAACCTGTAATTATAGCAAGGTTTCCACAGCATGGTCCACATAGCGCCGCAGCTGTTGTGGAGGAGTAGCACCGATATCACAGGCAGGATCACCACCACCAACGTCCGAGCGATGATCCCCAGCACGCTTTCCCACTCGTGGTGCTGGGCCTCGCTGCTTCCCGGTGCTCTGATTGCCAGCACCGCACGAACCGTGGGCTTGGTCACCCGCGGAATAAAGCTCCCGCTCACGATCGATAGATACAGGGCAAGTCCACTATTGAGTCCACTGATCTCAGAGCCAGAGGGGTTCAGCCCAAGCCAGTTATTATACGGCAGCGAGTACGTCGCCACGTACAGCATCATGGGCGCGCCCCCGACCATTACGAGGCTCAGGAACCAGCCCGTGAACCACAAGGCTATCCGGGTGGTGCGGCGAACAGCAGTGGCGCTTTGCCATTGGCTGTCGTCCGCGCTTCCAACCGCAGTAGTAGTAGGGGCAGCATTCGTAGGCGTCGCCTGCTGCTGTTGCTGTTCATGCTGATGCTGTTCATTCAGTAGGCGAAAGAAGCGACGCAGCACGAAGCAGACGGCTGCGGTCCAGGCAATGGCGCCGCAAGCCAGCAGCCATTCGATGACCGGGTCGTCCGAGATGTACGCGGCGGTGGTGTACTTCATGAGGGCGTCGCCGCACTCGTAGAAGTTGCCGCCGAGCCCGAACAGCACGAGGAACATCAGTCCAGATGCGCCGAGTACTGCGACGCCATAGCTGCACGTAAGCAGGGCGCGGCTCACAGGACTGAAACGCCCCACCTCGTTGTCGTCAGCCGTGAGCGCAACGCGGCCCGGGGATGCGAAATGCCGGCGATACCGCACGAGCGGCGGTGCGGAGATGAGGGCTACGACGAAAGCTTGAATCAGGAGCGCCAGCCACGGCGGTAAGCGAATATCACGAATGCCGTGATGATCCGTGGGCACGCCCACGACCGTCGACAGGAACTCGGAAGCCCATTCGATCCGGTTCACCCATCGTGGTGGCTTCCACGAAATCTTGTTGCCAATGAGCACGAGCGACTGACGGGTGCTGGTGAAGTTCCATGACGGCAGGTCGCACGACAGGCGATTGTTGGTGCCGTAGATGGTCATGGATCTGTTGCCGGTGCGCTGCTGATCCAGCAATTCCGGCGGCATCCGGCCGGTCAACTCGTTGCTCGCAAAGGTGAAAGTCGTGAGCGACCGGGGTAAGGCAAGGTCCGGTGGGATGTTTCCCGTGAGCGAGTTGTTGTGGAGGGTCAGCGTGACGAGGTTGGCGCCGTAGTCAATTATCGTTCTATAATTTGCGTAGTCGTCGTCGTAGGAGTAGGAGTAGTCGTCGCTGCCACTGCCATCATGCTGCGAGCGGTTGAATTCCAGCTCCTTGAGGCTTCCCGTGAACCCGTTCGCGTGCAGCAGCAGATACCGGATTGCGGGCCACCGCTTCACGGACGGCAGGTGGCCCTTGAGGTTGTTATTTGCCACGTCCAAGACCTGAAGGCGGAGGAAACCATTCGGGCAGACCGGCACTTTCCCGAGCAGGCGATTGGAAGACAACGACGCGATCTGCAGGTTGGTCAAGTTGCACATGGACGATGGGAGGGTGGAGTGGAAGTTGTTGTCGCTGAGGATGAGCGTGCCGAGGCTGCTGCCGATGGAGCCGATCTCGGAGGGAATGGCTTCGCTCAGGGAGTTCTTCGAGGCGTCGAGAAGGTTGAGGTTCCGGAGGTGGCCAATCTCGGAGGAGATCGAGCCCATGAAGCTGTTCAAATTGAGGTAGAGCCGAGCGACATTGGTCAAGCGGCCCAGCTCGGTCGGGAGGGACGAGGTGAGGAAGTTGCCGCCCAGGTCGAAGTACTCCACGTTGGTCAAGAGGGCCAGCTCGGATGGAATGGACGAGGTCAGGGAGTTGTCGAACAGCACGAACTCCTCCAGGTTGGTCAAGCGGGCCAGCTCGGAGGGAATCGACGAGGTCAGGGAGTTGCCGAACGGCACGAAGTACTCCACCTTGCTCAAGCGGGCCAGCTCGGACGGGATAGACGAGGTCAGGGAGTTGTCGAACAGGCCGAAGCCCTCCACCTTGCTCAAGCGGGCCAGCTCGGAGGGAATGGACGAGGCCAGGGAGTTGTCGTTCAGGAAGAAGCCCTCCACCTTGCTCAAGCGGGCCAGCTCGGAGGGAATCGACGAGGTCAGGGAGTTGTCGTACAGGCCGAAGTACTCCACGTTGCTCAAGCCGGCCAGCTCGGACGGGATAGACGAGGTCAGGGAGTTGTCGGGCAGATAGAAGCCCTTCACGTTGCTCAAGAGGGCCAGCTCGGACGGGATCGACGAGGTCAGGGAGTTGCCGCCCAGGGCGAAGTCCTCCAGGTTGGTCAAGCGGGCCAGCTCGGACGGGATTGACGAGGTGAGGGAGTTCAAAAATATCTCAAAGTGTTTCAAGTCCGTGAGCCTGCTGAGCTCCGTCGGCAGCGTGCCGGCTACGTTATTATCCCCGAGGAAGAGCCTCGTCACCGTGCCGAGCGTGCCGGAGGTGTCGTCGTAATAGTAGTGCTGTCCGGCACCGTCGACATCTTCGCCGCCGCCGGCCACCCCATACCACTCGCTCACGTGCTTGGTCCCGTCCATCCAGTTGGTCTTCGTGAACCACCCCTTGCCCCCCGTGGAGGCGTACAGCGCCGCGAGCGCGGACCTCTCGGCCGGGTAGCCCCCCGTCGGCGCGGACGAGGGCACGAGGCTCGGCAGGCTCGTGGGCAGCAGGCTCGTGGGCGGGCTCGAAGGAGGAACCGCTGCTGCTTCCGCCAAGCCCACCACCGAACCACAGTCGTTGCCACCACCCGCCAGCAGCAGCAGCAGCACCACCACCAGTGGGAGCGGTGCGGTGAGCACCACTTCGGCATGGGTCATTCTCCCCGCATGAATGCTGCGACGCGACATGGCATGCGCTCGCTCGACAGCTGCTGCTCGCCCGAGATGGTGATCTGGAGATCTGAGAACGAAAATCAATCCGACTCATTTTTATTACCAAAATAAATGTGGCACAAATAAATAAATGGTTCAGGCCGTATTTATTTGAATAGAGCTGGACGACACGGCATGGTGGTGACGAAGCCGGCCCCCTTTTCCCTCCTCTCCATCCTCCCCGCCATGCTCGTTTTTTACCGAGGCGGGGGAGTCGCGCATGCCCTCACGTCCCTGCGGGCGAGCGTTCGCCACCCTGCCCTTCACCGCACCACGACCATGATGACGACCCTCGCGGCCGTGTCCTCGGCGGCGGTCTCGCCCGCGTCTTCGTCTCCTCCTCCTCCTCCTCCTCCTCCGCCGCCGGCTCGGCGGCGGCGCGCGGCGGTCATCGGTGCCGGCTCGGCGGGGCTCGCCACGGGCAAGGTGCTGCGCGACGCGGGGCTCGCCGTGGACATCTACGAGCGGGCGCCGGCCCTCGGGGGCATCTGGCGGTACGACCAGCCGGAGAACACGAACCGGGTGCTGTACAAGAGCCTCGTCACCAACCTGCCCAAGGAGGTCATGCAGTTCGAGGCGCTCCCCTTCGACGCGTCGCTGCCCTCCTTCGTCACTTCGGACGACATGCTCGGCTACCTGCGGTCCTACGCGAGCGCCTTCGGCCTCGAGTCCATGGTTCGCTTCAACCGCACCGTCGTCGCCGTGCGGCCCGTCTTCGACGACGACGACGACGACGACAGCGACAACGACGGAGCCGAGGTGATTCCCGAGCGGGCGATCATCGCCGTTCGGAGAGACCCGGGCGAGGAGGACGAGCAGCCGCGCTGCTGGCGGCTGCAGCACCGACGAACCAACGGAAAGGGCGGAGAGGAGGAGGCGGACGAGGGGGAAGAAGAGGAGGCGTTCTACGACTTCGTGGTGGTGGCGAACGGGCACTACGAGAAGGCGCACTGGCCCATGGACCTGTGCGAGGGCGTGCGGGACTTCCCGAGGGAGCGACTGCTGCACAGCCGCGACTACGACACACCCGAGGCCTTCAAAGGACAGACCGTCGTCTGGTGAGTGAGTGAGTGAGTAAGGTAGGTAGGTAGGTAGCAGGCAGGTAGGTAGGTAGGTAATATTTGACAAGAAGGCCGATAGCCAGAGCTTGTTCATTCCTTGAGCAGCGGCAGCAGTGAGAATAGTTCCGGCTCTTGTACTCGCCACCTAATGAGCATATCCCCAAAACCGACACGCAAACACGACCCCCGCCCCTCTCTCCCACCAGCGTGGGGAGTCGGGCGAGCGGCACGGACCTGGCGCGGGAGATCGCGGACGTGGCGGAGGACGTGCTGGTGGTGGACCGCGGGATGCGGCCCGGTGACGGTGTGCCGCGCGAGGGCGGCGGGGCCCGGGGCAACATCCGCCGCTACAACCGCCTCGTGAGGCTCATGGCGGACGGCAGCGCGGTGCTTGGCGGCGACGGCGAGGGCGACGAGGACGAGGACGAGGACGACCCACAGGGCGACCCACAGGAGCACGTGTCAACGGGGGAGAAGGACGGCGCTTTTGATGAGGCACCCGTTCCGAAGGAAGTCTTGCACCTCTTTCCCAAAGTCGACGCGGTGATCCTGTGCACGGGCTACGACTACCACTTTCCGTTCCTCGAGCAGCAGCAGCACGAGGCAGCAGGAGCAGGGGCGGGGGCGGAGGTTGAGGAGGGCGGTGGTGCTGCTCCCGCTACGCCGCCGCCGTCGCTGGTGACGAGCGCCGAGCGGCGCGTGGACCCGTTGTACCTGCAGCTCTTCCACGCCGATTACCCGTCACTGGCCTTCGTAGGCATCCCGCACTCCGTGGTGCCCAACCCGCTGCACGAGTTCCAGGCCACGCTCCTCGCCGCGGTCTACACGCACCACCGCAGCCCAAGCCGAGAGGAGGCCGAGCCGGGGACGGGGTCGACCACCGGCGGCGGTGGGGCAGCAGTGGCGGTGGGCGTGTCGTCCGACGGCGCTGTGGCAGCGGAGGAGGAGGAGGGGCATCAGAAAGACGAGGACGGGGCAGTGCCTTCTGCTTCTGCTTCTGCTTCTGCTGCTGCTTCGGTGGCCGCCATGCTGGACGCGGGCGAGGCCGCGGTGGAAGCGGAGGCGCGGGCCGCCTTCGCGACAGCCGCAGCGGCGGCCACAGGGGCGGACAAGGAGGAGGAGGAGGAGGAGGAGGAGGAGGAAGAGGAGGAAGAGGTGCGGCTTGTGTCGCGCGGCGTGGGGACGGTGCAGCTGCTGCCGGGGCGGGAAGAGCGCAGGGCGTGGGTGGCGGCGCTGTACGAGGCGCAGGGCCCCGTGCGCAACACGCACCACCTCGGCGACAAGCAGTGGGCCTACAACCTCGACCTCCTCGCGCGCGCCGGCCGCGGAGGCGCGCCGCTGGCCCTCCTGGACCAGGACGAGGACCGCCACGAGGCAGCAGGGGAAGGGGGAGGAGGAGGAGGAGGAGGAGGAGGAGGGCAAAGAAAGAAGTCGTTCGCGGCCGTCGAAGAGCTGCGGCGGCGGCAGCGTGCCTTCATTCGCCTCGGCAGGGAGGTCTACGACGATGCGGGGTCGGCGCGGCCGCCCTTCACCGGCGAGCCCGACACGTACCGCCGGCGCCAGTACCGCGTCGACCGCGAGGCGAACTCCTGGGAGGTGGCCGTCCCTCCGATCACATTTGCCAATGAGCGAGGCAACTATGAAAATTGATAGGGGCAACTGGCCAATCGCCAATCGCGCCGCGCGTGGGAACCCCAGGGGAGAGAGAGAGAGAGAGAGGCTGGAAGCCGGTGGAAACACCCAAACTTCCATAGTGCTGCGTGTGTACCTGCTGGGCACTCGACCTGGGCACCCCTCCTGGCGTGCTAATGCAAAAACTCGGGGGGAAATTTAGTGCGCAGTGTACAGCGTGGCCTCTGGTACTAGTACTAGAGGGAACTGTGGCACAAGGTCACACCTGCCCAACACCAGCATAGACTCTAGAGATTTCCAACTAAGCTGCATCATAATTGAAAATGAAAATGAAAATTCGAAATGAAAATGAAAATGCCACGGTGAGCGGTGAGCGGTGAGCCACAGGTCTTCGGTCGTCTACCTCTTGTGTGAGAAAAATGTCTGCGGCCAATGGGCGGGGTTCTCTCACAGGCCACAGGGCTTTTGGCTTTTGGCTTCTGGCTTCTCCGGGGTGTATTTAAAACCGCGGGCGGGGAGGGCAGAGGAGAAGACGAACGAGCCAAATGGCGCGGTGCCTGGTGGTTTGGGCGTGCACCCCATTCTCCATGCCATTCTCAACCATAAACATGATCCAAGGTGTACCGCCCAAGGTCGCCGGCTCTCCAGCGTGCCAGGACGTATGCGCAAGCGCGCCGCGTCCGCTCCTCGTCGTGCTTGCCGGCGCTCCCGCTGATATGTTCGACGAGGTCTACGACGTCGTCGACATCGCGGAGTGGATGCTCCGGCGGCGGCGTGTGCGTAGTCGCGTCTCCTGACACGGCCACCACCGAAGACGCCGCCGCCACCGCCGACGCGTGCGTGTGGGCGCCGCTGTTCCGCCCTCCTCGGCCAGCAACGAGCTGGTGCAGGCTGTCCAGGAGGCCGTGGCTATGGAACAGATGAATGAGGTACTCTACGAGTATCTCCTCCCCGACGATGCTGTCCTTGATGGCGCCGGTCAGGGCCAGCCGGAGCCCGACCTCGGTGCTGGATATCTTAGGCGTCATGATACCCGGCGTGTCGAGCAACCTTACCACCGGCGACTCGCACACAAGCAGCGACGACGTCTGCCGCGTCACGCCTGGCTGGGCTCCAACGCGCGCCATGTGCTTGTGCGATTTCCCCGAGGACTGGCCGCCGCCCGGTCGAGGCCGCCGCGCCGGTCGCTGCTTCACGCTCTTCGACGACGACGACGACGACGACTGCCACGCAAGATGGCTGCCCACAGCATTGATGAGGGTGGATTTTCCGACGTTCGGCATGCCCACAACCATAACGAGCGAACCTGCGCTTTTAAACCTGGCCTGCGCCGCTTCGCGTAGCAGCCACTTGACCACGGGTGAGGCGTCCGAGGTAGCCGACATGAAGAGGGCATCGCCGCCATCGCCGCGGTGCTCACTCTGCTGCGCCAGGTGCGCCGACGCCGCGGCGTCTGAGAGGTCGAGCTTGTTGTACACCACGAGCCTGCGCATCGGCAGCGCCTCCATGGTTGGGTTTACGGACGAGACGGGCACGCGCGCGTCGCGCACCTCGATGAGCAGGTCGCACTGCTTCACGAGGCCTTGCACATCGTTCGTCGCTTTGCGCATGTGGCCCGGGAACCACGATATGGGAGGGCGGAAGCGCCCCCACACCCGGGGAAAAGCGCCGCTCATTCTCGCCCCTCACCGTCAATTAGGTCCTAGAAGAGTCCATTGACGGGCTGGGAAAGGGAAGAGAGAGAGAGTAGCGGCTTGGCGCTTGACGAACGGATGATCATCGACCGATTGCAATAAGCCACAATTAATTGATACGAATTAATTACCCCAAATCCAACGATCAACGAGCAGAGCAGCAGCTGCCGCCCATTCACCAGTGTTCTTCAATAGGAAATAAATCCGTCCCTGATCCTGAAAGTTCAGCACAATCTCCACAACACTCCAACGTTGCCCACGAGGAGGTCGATCTCGCAGCGATCGCGCACCAAATGGGGGTCAAAACCTCTGCTGCGATCGGAACTCTCGTTCTCATCGTCGCGTCTGTACGCAGCAGCAGCATCGCATGGGGCCCGTGTCCTGCGGGGCAGGACGGCAACGAGTGCGCGAGCATTCCGCTGCCCCTCGATCCGGACGATGCGGCGAACGAAGCGACGGTCACGGCGTTCGTGCGGCGCTTCTACGCGGGGGACGCGCCGACGAACAAGAGTCTGTGGATGTTCGCGGGCGGTCCCGGCGACAGCGCCGAGTCGTTCGCGGGCGGCGCGGGGTACTTCATCTCCTACGACCCCACCGTCACCGTGTACCTGATGGACCAGCGAGGCGTCGGCATGTCGCTGCCGACGCTGGACTGCGACTCGCCGCCTGCGTACGCGTTTGACCCGACGAACGAGACCACGGTGGCGAGCTACAGCGCGTGCAACGCACAAATCGCGAGCGAGTTCGGCGACACGCTCAAGTTCTACGGGACCTACTACGCCGCCGTGGATTACAAGGCGGTCGTGGACCTCGTGGCCGCGGACAAAGTGGCGATCTACGCCATGAGCTTCGGGACGTACGCCCTGAACCAGTACCTGCAGCTCGACGGCGCCCGCGCGGACGTGGCGCTCATGGACGGGCCCGTGCCGCCGGACCGCTGGGCGCTGGAGCGCGACCCGGAGTGGAAGAGCCGCGTCGCGCAGGACGTGCTGCGCGCGTGCGCGGCGCTCTCGGCGACCTGCTCCGCGTCCGTGGACGGCCCGACCGCGCAGGCCGCGGGGTTCCTCATGGACGCCGTCGTGGACGGGTCCCTGCCCTGTCTGTCTGAGCTGCCCTGGCTCACGCCCTACCGCGCCGCGACCTACAACCTCGCGATGATCCAGGGCCCGCAGCACGTGGTCCTCGCGCCGTTCTGGGCGCGCGTCGGCCGCTGCAGCGCCTCCGACGTGGAGCAGCTCAACTTCTTCCACGCGACCCAGGAGGCCCAGAGCGGCAGCGGCCCCGCGGCGCCCCTCTACACCTACGGCGCGGCCGTGGCCATCGGCGCCTCGGAGGTCTTCTCCTTCGCCGCCGTCGCCGCATCCGACGACGCATCCACCGCGCCGCCGCCCTCGTACGCGCAGCTCGAGGCCTCGAGCCAGCGCGTGTTCGCGACGGCGGGCGTTGAGCTGCTCCTGGCCCACGCGCGCGACGTCGACGCGTTCCCCCTCTACGCGCCCGACGCGCGCACCTACCGCCGCTTCGCGCAGCCCGCCGCTTTGAACGGGGAGGCGGGGCTGCCCCTCGCGGTGCTGGTGGGCACCCTCGACCCGCAGACGCCCTTCGGCCTCGGCCCCTGGTTCGTCCGCGGGCTCGGCCTGTCCACGGGCGACGCTCTCGTGGCCGTTCCCTACGCGACCCACGGAACGGTCGGCTCCGGCGACGCGTGCGTCCTCAACATGGCGGCGGTGAGTGAGTAGTTAGGGGCCGGCCCTCTCCCCCCCTCTCTCGATGTTTTATGCAGCATCCGAGAACGGTTGCTCTTTTTCCTCCTCCTGCGCCTCTCTCACGCCCGCCCCGACTGACTTGAATGATACAGGACTACCTCTTCGCGTTCGGAGCTGCGAGCATGAACACGACCTGCCTCGCCGACATCGCTCCGCCGGACTTCGAGGGAAGCACAGCCGACGCCAAGCAGATCGCGAAGGAATACTTCGGTACCACCGACCTTTGGAACGCAAACGGTAAAGATGAAGCACCCAGCTTCTGAACGAAGTCTTCTGAACTCAGTGAACTGCTCATACCTCATAGTCTAGTCTAGTCTATACTCCCACCATTTGCAAAAATTTCGACGCGCGTGCTGAGAGCTCTCCTCTTCTCTCTTCGATATCTCTCTAGCGCGCTCGTTTTGTTTAGGCAAACAATTCCAAAGAGGCATCCACATGTCGTCATGAGGCCGTCGCGCTCATGGTGCGATGTCTCCCTCGGCACAATCGATGATTGATTTCCGACGGTGGCTGAGGCGGTATAAAAGTAGATCGTGTCTCAAAACTGAACTCAGTGAACTGCTCATACCTCATAGTTCTATAACAATAACCCATAAGAGTAACTAGAACTCAGAACTCCCAAAAGGAGCGGCTTTCGGTTTTTGTTTCAGTTTCAGTTTCAGTTTCAGTTTTTCAGTGTTGGTGTGAAGCCGGGCGTCCGGACGTCCCCAACAAGAAGGGGCCTTCCGTGGGGCGTGTCCCTTTCGTCTTTCGTTGCCTGCTACTCCCGAACACTATACCAATATAGCTAAAAAATACTAGAACTCCTCAAGGAGCCCGATGTCGGTGGTAACGACGAAGCGGGCTCCTCGAACCCAGTAATAAAACCCGAACTCCGGGCATAGAAAAAAAGGACGGGTAGACAGACAGGAGGGGAACAGCGGTAGAGGAACAGTATAACGAAGCCCCGCACGAAGAAAAGCCGAGCAAGCGAGAGGGCAAAGGCAAAGGGCAGTGGTGGCGCCCTCTCGCCCTCCGCCGCGTCGAAAGGCCGGTCGGTGTGAGGTGCGGCCGTGTCGCCGTGGGTGTCATAGATCCCGCGGTGTCGCGATCTGGCGAAAACCAATATAGAGGTTTACGACACAATCAAATTTTCCTATATTCCTATTCCTATAGACCATGAGAAACAAGAATAAAAGGGAAATGGGTGGTGGCAGTGGTGGTGCCCTCCCCCGCGCAAGCGAAATATAGTTTCGCCCGTCGCCGCTTGGTATGCCACCGACCTCCCTCAAACACTCAACAGAGGCGGGCATGTGCCGTCGTTTCGGGCGCCGCGGCACCACGCCGGCCACTCGGCACGCCGAGCTGCCCAAAGGGGTTCAAATCGGGGCACATTTTGCAGCCAATGGGGCCTGGTTGCTTGAGATAGACGCTGGACAAAAAAACGCCGGCTCTACCTGGCTTGCCTGGTCGCTACCAACACCACGGAAGCCGCCGGTGCTCATGAAGACCACTACGATTCTCAACATTATGCCCCAGCTGGGCTTAGGGTTAAGAACCGCAAGGAGGATGGCACAGCAGCCGCGGCACGATCTGTGGGCAAAAATGAGCCGTGCCGGCGACGTAGTATCGCCGCTGGTACTGTAACGGAACGACATACAACAGCGCACATCACAGGAGAGCCAAAATGAGTCCACGCAGGGAATATCAGAGCGACGGATTGGGCTCGTGCAGCAGCAGCAGGGTGTGCTGGGAGAAGGCAACTGACTTACCATGAAGTCTCGGCCCGTCTCTCGTCAGCAGAAGCCGCCTCGGTAACTCTCCCGACGGTCCAGCTAGCGTGTGCAGCATTGCGCGGCTCCACGGAGCTCCTGGAGCGGTTTTGTCGCGCGGTCGGTAGTATGCATCCCAGGCGATTTCGCGAGACCTCCAAGCACCGAGTATTTTTCTCAGACTTCAGCGCGGTCGCTGCGCTTAACCATGGATGTGCATAAGCAGGCACACCATATCAAAGCCGCAGCCCGATACTCGGTGCAACCCCTCGGTGCAGCCGCTGCGCAGACCTGTAGAATTTACCCCTCGACCAACAGCCATTTTGAGCGTAGGTCAAATATTGCCTTCAGACAAATAAAGAGCATCTTCTAGAACATTCTTTGGGGATGAAAATTTTGTGCAGTAGGCCCCAGTAACGATGCCGCCGCGGGGCGACGAAAATCACGTTGGCACCACTACATGTACATGAACGCGGAGCGGAGTGGGACGGACTGTTGAACCCATCTGCCGGGCCGCGATTCTTCGGCTGGCTGGGTCTGTTACATTGCTCGTTAGCTAGGTACTTCGACGGGTCGATCGACGGACGGCAGGACGGACGGACTGGAAAACAGCAACCATGAGAGAAGGAAGGATTCTCAGCAGGATCCTCAGACGACAATAGCGTCACTCTATCGGCAGCGATTCCGCAGGGTCGCGAGCAGACGGGCGGTTGGGTGGCTGCAGGTGGCTGGTTGGGTCCATGTGTCCATTCGCACTTGTGCGAAATCCCCCGAGACACCGTCTAACTAACCTACGAACTGCTTCTCTCTCTCTCTCTCTCTCTCTCTCTTCCGTGCATTTCCCTCCTTCCTGTCTGTACATGTATGGTGGACATTCCCCACCACCATTCATTCCCCACCACCACACAGACAGACAGTCCACCACGGTCAGAGATGAAGCCACTGCGTCGACGAGTACAGGAAGTAGCAGCAGAAGGGCTCCATCATCGTCGTTGGTGGCTACATGTAATTTTCGTGTTGGTGGGATTACTCTGGTCGTCGGGCGGTGCACTACCGACGTGTGAACCCACTGCGCTGCCGTCGCTCGCACCGACCCTCCAGCCGTCATCAACACCCACGGCCATGCCGTCGCACGCACCGACACTGGCACCTTCGTCCGCGCCCACGACCCTGCCGTCGCTGGATCCGACCCTGCAGCCGTCATCGACACCCACGGCCATGCCGTCGCCCGCCCCAACGCTCGAGCCGACGACACTGCCGACCTTGCTACCGACGCCCGAGCCGACGAGGGCCCCGACACTCGAGCCTACGGCGCTGCCTTCTGTCGAGCCGTCGAGCCTGCCAGCAGCGATGCCCACGCTTGGGCCCACGGCGCTGCCGACGCTCGCACCGACTCTCGAACCCACGGCATCGCCGACGCTGGAACCGACGCTCGAGCCCACGGTGCTGCCGACGCTGGAACCGACGCTCGAGCCCACCGCGCTGCCGACGCTGGAACCGACGGCTTTCCCGACGTCCGAGCCCACGGCGCTGCCGACTCTGGAACCGACGCTTGAACCGACGCTCGAGCCCACGTCGGTGCCCACGCTCGCGCCGACTTCAGCGCCGACGCCCAACCCGACAATAGAACCGACGGCGCGCCCTACCCTCGGCCCGACGCATGAACCAACAACATTGCCCACGTCCTTCCCAACTCTTGAACCGACGCCCGAGCCCACGGCACGGCCCACATCGACCCCGTCGCTTGAACCCACAGCCTTGCCGACGCTGAACCCGACGGCATTGCCAACCTTGACTCCGACGTCTGAACCCACGACGCTGCCAACGCTTGCCCCGACCCCGGAACCCACGGCATTGCCGTCGCGTGCCCCGACACTGGAGCCTACATTTCTGCCGTCAAGTGCACCGACGATCCAGCCCACTGCGCTGCCGTCACCCGCCCCAACGCTCGAGCCGACAGCACCGCCCACTCTACGGCCGAGTTCAGCGCCAACCCTCGAACCGACAATCGGGCCCACGGGACTGCCTTCTCTCGAGCCGTCGAGCTTGCCAACAGCGCTGCCCACGCACGAGCCGACGGCACCGCCCACTCTACGGCCGAGTTCAGCGCCAACCCTCGAACCGACAATCGGGCCCACGGGACTGCCTTCTCTCGAGCCGTCGAGCTTGCCAACAGCGCTGCCCACGCTCGAGCCAACGTCCAATCCGACAATCGGACCCACGGCGCTGCCGTCGCTTGCACCAACGCCGCTGCCGTCGCCCGCCCCAACGCTCGAGCCGACGGCACCGCCCACCCTACGGCCGAGTTCAGCGCCAACGTCCAACCCGACAACCGGGCCTACGGGGCTGCCTTCCCTCGAGCCGTCGAGCTTACCAACAGCGCTGCCCACGCTCGAGCCCACGGCGCTGCCCACGTTAGGGCCGAGTTCAGCGCCAACCCTCGAGCCGACGGCCGAGCCTACCGCAGACCCGACTTACAGTCTCGCCCCAACAAAAGTACCCACTTTGATGCCATCTCCACCACCGTCGTCCTCACCGTCACTTTCTCCGACATTTACGCCAACGCAGCAACCCACGGCGCTGCCGTCGCTGGAACCGACCCTGGAACCGACAGCGCTGCCGTCGCTCGTGCCGACACTTCACCCTACAGCGGTGCCTTCGCCCGTGCCTTCGCTCGAGCCTACAACACTGCCGACGCTGGGCCCGACACTGCACCCTACAGCCCTGCCGTCGCGCGCACCGACGCCCGAGCCCACAGCGCTGCCGTCCCTAGCACCAACGCTTGAGCCCACGGCACTTCCATCGCGCAACCCTACGGCACTGCCTACGTTGGCACCCTCGCCTGTGCCCACAGTGCCACCGACACTTGCACCCACAGAGCCCCCCTCGCTGCAGCCCACGTTGTTTCCGACGTCTGATCCCACATCACTTCCGACGCGCGTGCCTTCGCTCGAGCCTACAACACTGCCGACGCTGGGTCCGACACTGCACCCTACAGCCCTGCCGTCGCGCGCACCGACGCCCGAGCCCACAGCGCTGCCGTCCCTAGCACCAACGCTTGAGCCCACGGCACTTCCATCGCGCAACCCTACGGCACTGCCTACGTTGGCACCCTCGCCTGTGCCCACAGTGCCACCGACACTTGCACCCACAGAGCCCCCCTCGCTACAGCCCACGTTGTTTCCGACGTCCGACCCCACATCACTTCCGACGCTCGGGCCGACGCTCCAGCCGACTCACACACCAACGTTGCGGCCGTCGCCTATCCCTACGCTGCTGCCTACTTTGCTTCCGACCTTGTCACCGTCTCTCGCGCCGACTCTGGCGCCGACTCTCGAACCCACTGGGCTGCCGTCGCTTGCACCGACACCCGAGCCCACGTCGCTGCCTTCGTTCGCGCCGACAATTGAACCATCGCCAGCACCCACGACATTGCCGTCGCTCGACCCCACACTGGGCCCAACGTCGCTTCCTACTGCACTTCCAAGTATGAACCCGACATCTCTACCAACAATAGCCCCGACGGCGCCCCCAAGTCTGCAGCCGACCTTGGAGCCAACGGCGTTGCCAAGTCTGGAACCGACATTGATACCAACATTGCGGCCGTCACATAGTCCTACAATTGCGCCGACTTCGGAGCCCACTTTGCAGCCTTCATTTGCACCGACGCTGCAGCCCACGGCATTGCCGTCACTTGCGCCCACGCTGGGGCCGTCGCCCGCACCGACGCTGCGGCCCACGCTGCTGCCTTCGCTCGCACCGACGCTCCAGCCCACGGCGCTGCCGTCGCTCGAGCCCTCGGCCCTGCCATCGCTGGGGCCCACCTCGCTGCCATCGGCCGCACCGACGCTCGAGCCCTCGGCTCTGCCGTCGCTCGCACCGACGCCCGAGCCCACAGCGCTGCCTTCGCTCGAACCGACGCTCCAGCCCACGGCACTGCCTTCGCTTGCGCCATCCCTTCAGCCTACTGCGCTGCCATCGCTCGCGCCATCCCTTCAGCCCACTGCGCTGCCATCGCTCGCACCATCGCTTCAGCCCACCTCGCTGCCTTCGCTCGCACCGACGCTTCAGCCTACTGCGCCGCCGTCGCCCGCACCGTCGCTGCAGCCCACTGCGCTGCCATCCCTCGCACCGACGCTTCAGCCCACTGCGCTGCCGTCGCCCGCACCGACGCTGCAGCCCACGTCGCTGCCGTCTTTCACCCCGACGCTGCAGCCCACGGCGCTGCCATCGCTACAGCCTACAGCGCTGCCATCGCACGTCCCGACGTCTGCACCGATTCCGGCACCCACGTTCTGGCCAACCGTGACCCCCGCTCCGAGCAGTGTGGACACTATCACCACCAGGATCACATTCACTTTGAGAGCCGCCAGCCCGGCGACGCAAACGGAGTCGGATAATTTGAAGTCAAGCGTTGCAGATGCCCTAGGCGTGCCCGTGGCATCGATCCGCGGTTGGAAGTTGACGGCCGTGTGGGGAAGCCCCCCTGCGAGGCGCCGCCTCAGCGAATCGATGTGGTCAGCGGACTTTGACGTCGTCATTTCGGCGTCAAGCACCTCCGATGCAACTACAAGCACGGAGCTAGCAAGTCACGTGGCTACGCAGCTGACCAGCCCCTCGTTTCAATCCGCAGTCGCAAGCAACGTTGGGCCTAGCGTCGTCACACCGACGGACTCTAATGACATCGGGGCGGTAGTGATCGAAGCGAAAACACGGAACCCATCGCCGTTGCCCACGCTGCAGCCATCTCCGGCGCCATCGTTGGAGCCGACTCTCGGGCCAACCTTCCAACCGTCGCTGGATCCGACACTGTCCCCGACGGGGGTCCCCACGCTCACACCGACACTTGAGCCGACGGTGCTGCCATCGCTTCTTCCGACGCTCCGCCCAACGGCGCTGCCGTCCCTCGCACCGACGCTTCAACCAACCGCACTTCCGTCACTCGAACCGAGTTTCTTACCCACCATCGCGCCGACCGGGCAGCCGACATTATTACCCACCTTCTTACCGACGATATCACCGACTCCAATGCCAACCCCTGACTGGTGCCCTCCGGGTACATACAGCGACGTTCCACTCGCCGTGCCAGCACGATATTTTTGCACGGCGTGCCCGCTTGGTCGTTCTAATGGTGATATTGGAGCTCATTCCTGCCGCCCATGGTGAGTAGTTCGAGATGTTTATCTATACAGCTGCAGCCATCATGTTTCCATAGCGATGCGGCATCCATCCCTGACTTTGCATGCCCCTGCCCCATGATGCAAATAACTGGGCCTCTTCGAAATTGACGAAACAAGCGCGAGCGGCACTTTCGCCAACAAAACAGGGTTATGGCAATGCGACCGGTGCCGAGCTGGCACATTTTCGAATACTTCCGGGAGCATCATTTGCGACCATTGTTCCGCTGGCAAGTTTTCAAATACTTCTGGCGAGAGATATGGATGCAATATCTGCCCAATTGCAACATCGACGAATATGCGGACCGGGCAACGGGCGTGCTCAAATTGCCGGGACAATAATGACAACTATATCGGTGGAACCTTCTATTATCAGGACAAAGAAGGGCAAGCTTCCTGCGAAGTGTGTGCAAACTCCAACACGCCCGGCGGGAAAAATTGCGACGAGAGCACCGGAGAAATTCGACCCGGACCAAATATCGATTGTGGTCAGTTCCGCCCAAAAAAAGAGGAAAACTCACAACTCGTCCATCATGGCCATATCGGCTCAATTTGTTTGAATTACACGGTCTTTTTGGGCCGTATGATTCCATGACGCCCTCTGCCTTCCTTGATGGTATCATGCTGCTCTTATCTTTCATGTGTTCTCGGGAACTACAAAACCACATTTACTCCACGAATCAAGACGGACTCTATACTCCGGAGTCCAATTGCAGAAAGAAAGAGCAGATTCTTCAGAGCATTTTGATTTCGTACGGACTTTTTCTCCTGGCAATCTTCACATTTTTTCCCTTCCTGTTGCGCGGGGGGCTTGCGGTAAGACCTCAGTTGTGTTTCAAGGCATCGCCATCACTGTGCATGGAGAATTCCGTTTCTGAACGAAATTTGTTTGCCTTCGGTTTTTCAGTCGCTTGCGCGCATTTGGCGGGAAGACGTTGGGTGGATGATCAATTGGATGCGCGATACAACTTCGACGTCGTACGTTCGGCGCCTTGCATTTGTCGATGAATATGAAAGACGGGGATGCGAAAAGTATATATTGGACTCTTTCCAGCATTTAGAACACGTGCAGAATCGATTTTCGCGAGCTTCGCACGTCGTGCTCGACGAAGCTTTTCAAAAGATGCTACACGATGTTTTGGGTGTTGAAGACGGCTTCCTAGAGGTCCTTCTGCACTTTTTGTCCAGCAAGTCCTCAGGGGACGAAGAGGGGAATATGGCCACACAGCACATCTCGGTTTCGAAAAGAACGTACCGCCGCTTTATCTCTTTGGTTGTTCAACGTCTCGCCTTCGCACGCCAGCAAGCGAAATTTCGGCACTTATTCGAAGCATTTGATGAAGATGGGAGCGGGAGTATCGACAGAGATGAACTCGATCATCTGAATGATACCAAAGGTTTCCGGTTTTCATTTCAAGAGCTCGAGATACTCTCCAGTCGATCTAATGCAAGCGGGGAACTTGATTGCGAAGGATTCGCAACGGGGCTCTATTTAGTTTTCATTACGAGGAAAGTAAAGAAAATAATGGAAGCCAAGAGAGAACGCGACGAAACAATAGTGGCAGCCTTCAATCACCGTGCGACCGATTCCGGAGGCGGCGTGCATACTATAAGTTGGCACGATTTTCGCGCTGTAATTTTTGAACTCGGGCTTCCTTTGAGCTCGAGGGTCGTCAACGATACCATACACGCTGCTGGAGGCACGTGGACCGAAATCGAATCTGTAATCATGGACCATTCGTTTCCGAGCGACTCTAAGGCACTTTCCAAGACTCTACTGTTTCTGGAGAGAGGTTTGTGGTTCTGGCTGGTCGTCCTGCCAGCAGTGAGCCTCGTCCTTTATCGGTATTATTCTCAAGATAGGGACGGAATCTTCAACCTCATCGTCGTTTTTGTGATCCAGTTAGAGGTGTTCTTGAGAGTTGTATGCTACGTGCGACTCGGAAGGTCCCTTCGCCAGTTCTTGCTATGGAATGAACACAACGCCATTGACTTGCTGGATGCTGTCGTTGACTTCACGTTCTATTCTTGCCGTGCCATCTTTGGAATATTGTCCACCTCGCGATCTACGATTGGAACCGTGCACCTCCTGCGTCTCTGTCGACTCTTGCCAGCGGTCAGAAAACTGATCCCAGTGGATAGAATTGTGATGGCTTTTGCCCGCCTCATAAGCATCGACATGAGAAATAGCCCACGCTTCGCTATATTCCGAAGGATAATCTCCGCATGCTGGGGAGTTGGCCCACGCTTCGATTTCCCTACATTCCGAAGGATAATTTCCGCACTGGCTAAGCACGAGAAACGCCTTGAAGCGTGGCCGATGCCCTACTACTACCGCGGATTTAACGAGTTCGAAAACGGTTCCGGAGCGATGAAAGTAGCAGATTTAGAAGTTCTTTTCCATGACATTGGCCTAGGTATTCCTACGCCATTCGAGTTGTTACAGATGGTCAATCAAAGGGGCGGCGCGCGGCGGGCGGCAGAGCCGGGCAGCGGTTTCGGAAAAGCACCTGACCGTGAAGCTCTACTTTATTTCGAGGACTTTTGCGATATTCTCACATTCGTTCACGATGAGAGTGTTGAATGCGCTCACATCAATTATTTCTGCCAGCATCGCCATCGAGCAGAAAGGACTCTCCAATTCATCAAATCGAATGTCCTAACCGTTGCTGCAAGTACACTTGTATCGTTTACAACAGAGGTACTGAGTTTTGCAACTAACCTCTACGTGCTTGCAGCTTCAACCACCGATGATCTCGAGGAGCTCGAGCTTAAGTTGAGTGGCTATGCAGAAGCATGTCGCATAAGCATGGAAGCAATGCCTTGGGCTTTGCAAGTATTTGGAGGCGTCATTGCTTATCTTCTCCGCGAAGGCTTTCTTATGTTGTGTACCCTGGGAAGCTACTTTCAATTCGACTTCGAAAGCGTTGCAGGGCAAGGAGTATCGTGCGAAGGAGTACAGTCATTGCTTTATCTTCCTATCATATACTTCATCGTTGCAACCGTCATAGTTCTGTTTGATTCGGGTGTCTACAGCTTTGTGAAAGTGGCTCCGAGTGACTACGAACATGCAACGGCTGTAAGTTTCACGGGAACGTGCTTCACCTATTCGATGCCAGCCTTAAATGTGTATTTTCTAACTCTCCTCTTTCCACCAACAAACATTTGGGGCACCTTTTCCCGGCCATACGAGCTGCTGTTCGAATGCAACACAGAAGGGCAAGAGCAGAAGTAAACCCAACGCAACAACCGATCTCGTTGAAGCCCTCGAAAGCAGGCTCGCCACACCAAGCTGCGCGAGTTGCCCAGCCATCGAGAGCAAGAGGCCAGCGTGCACACGGCGCCACTGGTGCTGCATATCCTGATCTTCCGGAGGGTTGGGTGCAGCAGGAGTCGAGGACGAAGCCAGGGTCCAAAGTGTTCGTGCATCTTGAAAGCGGGGCACGAGTGGCACATGCACCGACTAAGGACACGCAGCACGCGTCGATTCGAAAATGGCTTGATTCAGTTCGAAGAGACACATCGAAACCCAATGTCGGCAAAAGCGCGGCCGAGATAAAGAGAACACGAGCTGCTGTTCGAATGCAACACAGAAGGGCAAGAGCAGAAGTAAACCCAACGCAACAACCGATCTCGTTGAAGCCCTCGAAAGCAGGCTCGCCACACCAAGCTGCGCGAGTTGCCCAGCCATCGAGAGCAAGAGGCCAGCGTGCACACGGCGCCACTGGTGCTGCATATCCTGATCTTCCGGAGGGTTGGGTGCAGCAGGAGTCGAGGACGAAGCCAGGGTCCAAAGTGTTCGTGCATCTTGAAAGCGGCGCACGGGCGGCACACATACCAAGTCCGGAGAGGCAGCGCCGATTGATTCGAACATGCGTCCGAGCGAGAGACAAGAGGAGAGCACAAGAAGCAGCAAAAACTGCAACCACGGGAGGAGCACCATCCATTTCCATTGGCGACTCGTCCAGCACTTCAAACGTTTATTCGACGGACACAACCACTTATTCCGACGATCCAGACCACATCCACGTCGCAACACCGGAGACAACGGCAATCTCTCACGATCCAAGAAGACTTCCGCTGAATTGCAAATGTCCAATTTCGCTCGCAATAATGCACGATCCAGTTATCCTTTTGCAGAGCGGACACACATATGAACGTGAATCGCTCCTGGCATGTCTTGCAAGGCGACCTAATAAGGACCCGCTGACAAATGCACCATTTAAAGGACGCCCAAAAATTGTAAGTAATTGGGCGCTAAAGGGTATCATTACAGAGTGGCTCGAAGAGAACGCTGATGACCATGCCGTTGCCAAGGGGGGTACCGACTTATTCGATGACCAGGCCACTCGAAATGTAGCTGATGCGTGCACAGTTCTCTCTCAAGCAACATTCGGGGATGCCGCCGAACATACGTCTGCAGACCATGCTACTCTCCGCTCTGCAGCCGATCATACATTCGGGGACCATGCCACTCTCCGCTCTGCAGCCGATCATACGTTCGGGGACCATGCTACTCTCCGCTCTGCAGCCGATCATACGTTCGGGGACCATGCTACTCTCCGCTCTGCAGCCGATCATACGTTCGGGGACCATGCCACTCTCCGCTCTGCAGCCGATCATACGTTCGGGGACCATGCCACTCTCCGCTCTGCAGCCGATCATACGTTCGGGGACCATGCCACTCTCCGCTCTGCAGCCGATCATACTTATGCAGACCAGGACTCTGCAGCCGATAATGTAGGCATTCTACGCTCCCAATCCTCGTCCGGAGACCAGGCCACGTTTACATCCCGACCAATGGTCGGTGTCGCGGAGTCTTCAGATGAGGCTGCACCAATCGTACGAATAAAATCATCGGAACAGTCCCTTGTCTTTGACACGATATCTGACCAAGGAATCTGGAGCTTCTCAGCCAGGGGGTCTTCGGGCCATGAGAGTGTAAGTGAGCACGATGAACAAACCAAGTACTACCTCCTTGAAATAAGCAAACCTCAGGACCGACAACAAGATGACACCGATGGTCAAGGGATGCTTGTTTGGTTTGAAGACGGCTCTGTGATAGGAGATCTTAAGGAGGTAAACAACGCAAAGAGAAAGAATATCAATGCTGATCATCCGAGAGTAACATTTTATAGATTTAATGATGATAGCGATGACAAAAAAGAGCAAAACAATGAGGAATTCGGAAATCAATTCGAAGCACAACGTGGAGAACAGTTATTCAATGATACCTTGAACCCTCCCGAAATGTTCTGCAAGCTACGGAAGCAACATATTGGCAACCATGGTAGCCCGAATAAAGGACTGCCTTCATCCACAAGACCATTCTTCATAGAAGATGAAGGGCTATGTTGCGTGATGGCCGTGCATTGCCCTCGGGGTTTCTCGAAGCCATCGTACACCGTAAGAGCATGTTGGATTGGTGAGACGCCGCTTCAACTCTTGAGGGGGAAGAACATTCGACTCTTCAACTGGACCTGCAATGTGGGACTCTTTTTATTATTGCTGATCATTTTATACGACTTTTACGGTCTTGGTTCCCGATTTTTCTTCTTAAGCCTGGGAATCATGCTCCTGAAGGCATTTGCTAACTCCATCTATAATCTATGCTGGAAAGGTTTTCTCCGAGGATACAACTTCGGCGATCTTTTCTATGCCAATGCCGTCACTCAGTCATTTCAAAAGGGGTGGGAATCACTCCAAACGGGAACGCGTAAGGGCTTTGCCAAGTACAACTCTCAAACGAAAGTGAAACCGATTCTCGACGCATCCATAACGGCACATGAGAGTGAGAAAGCTTCAGGTCAGTCGGATGCGCCAGCAGCAGTGGAATGCGACAATGTAATTGTGGATAGCACTGGTGTAATCCAGGCTGATGTGCTCGAGGTATCAGTCAATCCCGATGAGGAAACGGCGTCCGAAGGAGATGATGAAGAATCGTCGTCAGCAGGTTACAGCAGCGATTGGGCATCATCAAATGATGTTAATCCATCTAAGGAAGCATCGAATCTTGGAGCCAACTCGAATAACGCCGCCGACGACATTGGCGAACGAGTTGACCTTGATAACATGCAAGGTTTAAACCCCTCGTTGGCCGACGAGGTCGTGCGTATTATTCGGAAGAGCCCCCGGGCAATGCGAAAGCGAAAGATCGCGGCAGAAAAACTGAGCGAGGTGTGCAGTGGCGTCGTAAGCAGCCTGGCTGCCTTTCGCGTGATCAACCTGTATGCCAAGACCGATTCAGATATGCCATTCCACTGCGAGGAGATCAGCCTCCATTTGAGTCGCATCCAAGCGAGGAATGAGGCAAAAGGAGGCAACACTAGAGATCAAGAAATTCAATCGCTGTCATCTTCCGAGTACAGCACCGACAGTTGGTTCTCCGACGGTGATTCCAAACAAACCGCAGATGCAGTCAAGGAAGAAAAGAATGCGAGCTCCTTCGGAGCTATGCTAGAGTTGCACAGGAAAAAGGTTCAATCAGCACAAGATGACATTGGCGAACGAGTTTACCTTGATAACATGCAAGGTTTAAACCTCTCGTTGGCAGACGAGGTCGTGCGCATTATTCGGAAGAGCCCCCGGGCAATGCGAAAGCGAAAGATCGCGGCAGAAAAACTGAGCGAGGTGTGCAGTGGCGTCGTAAGCAGCCTGGCTGCCTTTCGCGTGATCAACCTGTATGCCAAGACCGATTTGGAGATGTCATTCCACTGCGAGGAGATCAGCCTCCATTTGAGTCGCATCCAAGCGAGGAACAAGAAGATAATTGCCTCGTACGCAATGATCGACGACGTGCTTTTCGGTCCTTGCTTCAAAAACATGCCCGTCCCGAAGTGGCTGCTTGGGCGCAGACGTGGCGAGTGGGGCGAAGAAGATGGCTTCGAAGCATTCCGGCGAGTCCTTCTTGAGGACGAACCCCAGATGGTGGGACACGGCGACGGCTGGATAAAGAGGATGAGTCCTCTTCAAAAGATGGAGGTTGGATTACGAATGATCGGTGGTCAGATGAGCTAGTAAGGTACCGTGTAGGCTGTGCTTCGTGTGTCGAGTTACAACACACAACAAGCCGGATAGGGCCGGGCTGCGGCCGCCCTCGAATTTTACGCCCCCCTTGCGAGCCTTGCGATTGCCGACCCGCCGTTATATCTGCCTTTGTGTATTGTACACCGAAATTTAAGTTGCTCTAGTTCAACGCACTTAAAGCAATACAGTAGCACATTAAAACTCTTGCTGGCCCTGAAAACTAGAAGAAGAGAAGAAGGGACAGGGAAGAGGGAAAGGGAAAATCAGGAGGAAAAAGGAGACCCCGCCCACCCTCTCGAAAACATGGGAGGGCGGACGTCATGCACTTTTGGGGTGGCTTTGGACTTTTGACCACGAGCAGCAGGTGAAGATGCGCCCACATCGGCACCGGAAGCTGTAGGCGAAGAGCCTGCCGCCGCCGATGTCACGGTGGGCAGCTTGGCGAGCGTCTGGCAAGTCGGATGCATCGGCATCTCGTCGCGGTACCTTTCCCATTGCTCGCGGAAGCGCTCCTTTGCCTTCTCGTAGATGAACAGGTCGTGAGAGTCTATGCGTCCACGCAGCAGGCTTACGTCGTAGCGACCCTCCTTTTTGGTGCTCGCCCCGCGGCCAGGGTGAATGTTCTTGAACTGCGTGTCGTGCGGGAGGGGCCAGGGAAGAAGACCCAGCTCTAGCTCTAGTCTCTATCGATAGTCTCTAGTAAGTCCGGGGGGTCCGGGGAAATCTTGAGGCTTGAGCGAGGAAGGAGGGGGGAAACCCAGCGCGCGCACCCAAATTGGAACTCTCAACCCGACCCAGCATCAGCAGGACCGCACCGCCAGATCCGAGCAGCAGGGCGGTCCTAGTAACTAGTAACAGAAACAGAGGCCTCAACAGCGAGCGGAGCTAGAGGGAATCGAAATGGCGAAATCCGAAAACCGAAAAACCTAGAGACAAAAACAAAAACGAGAAATACAAATACGAAAAGCGCGGCCACAGCCAAAAAGCGCGCTCTTTGCTTCCTTCCCTCCTCGCTCCCCCCTGTGTGTGTGCTCACTCGGCTAGCCACTCCCCACAGTAACCCCGACGCTGCACCCGCCCACCGCAGCGCCCGATGTACGATGTACACCACTCGCCCCGCTCTCTATTTCGTTCATTGCAGCAGCGCCCCGGCTGCCGATTACAGGTGCTTCTGCGTGCTTCTTCTACCACTCCATTCCGCGGAGCTTCCCGTCCTTCTTCTTGCGCCTCGGCGGCGGAGAGGCGGGGGCGGGAGGAGCCGAGGCCGACGGGGGAGCCGACGAAGCAGGGGCCGGCGGCGCCGGCGGCGCAGGAGGCACTGGTTCAGCGGCGGGCAGGGCAGGAGGCAAGGCAGGCGGCGAGGCCGGCTCGCCGCCCCCCCCCCCTCCTCCTCCTCCTCCTCCTCCTCCTCCTCCTCCTCCATTGTCATTGCCGTCGGAGCCGCTCCG
>Ga0099800_1024_pt1 | contig 47788 bp, 26 predicted proteins | sample Uncmet6_SortRC_1_FD_89868 | JGI IMG/M metagenome (GOLD analysis project Ga0099800, IMG submission 89868) | Marine eukaryotic communities from CALCOFI LINE 67, Pacific Ocean - CN11_C50_N6_SortRC_1 | ecosystem: Environmental > Aquatic > Marine > Oceanic | place: Pacific Ocean: Monterey Bay... | reverse complement strand
GTGGCGCAATCCAGTTCCCTCACACCTCTTTCTTTGTATAAAGGGTGTATTAAAATACATGATTATAGCTCCGACGAGGCGATATAGCGTATTTAAATACACTATTTAGGCTCAAGCTCTACCAATCCGAATGGTTAAGCCGCTTCCACGGAGCATTTTCTCAATCAGTCCAATGGTATGATTCCCGCGATTATTCTCAATTTGCCGAACGGCCTCATGAGAAACACCTTGGAAGGTGGCAAACTCAGGCTGGGTTTTCCCCAAGAGTTTACGATAAAGGCGGATTACCTCAGAAGGTGTTGCCGTGCCGCTGTCTACCATCTCCATCAATTGATCGCGAATTTGCTCACGCTTTTTCTTTTTGTCTATAGCCATACCGATATCCTATAAGAATTTCGTTTGTAGTAACTCGGTGAGATCTCGCCGTTGATTGTGAGTCTTATCAATATAAGTTTTATCAACCCCTTCTTTTATCATGAGATGTTCGAGGTCAATCAAGTTGGAAGTAAAATTGCGGAACCCCTCAAATACCTCTGATTGATACTTCGAGTCTAGTTGAGAGAGGTCAAACGGTTGGTTCTTCCAAGTGGTGCTTGGAGCTATGAGCTCCGGGTCGAACTGCATCGGTGCAAAATCATAAAGAGGGGCGAGTCTTACTTCTTCATTTATTTTCATAAATGCCGTGTTTCTTCCGTGGTTGTCTGTATTACCCATACTGGTATTTAAGACCTCCCTTTGGAGGTACTCTAGAATATCTTTTGCTGGGTGTGAGCTTTGCTTGGCAATGACTTTCAAAAAGGTTTCATGGTGAGTGGGGACCCCGAAGTCAGCAATGCCGCTGGCTGAGCTAAGGCTTTCCAAGCCTATGTACTTGAGAGGTTGATCTAATCGATCAAAGCGTTGCACAAATAGACAGTCTCGCTCCCAGATGGGGAGTTCTTGGGTTCGAATACCCAATGTTCTAGCAATTTTGATGTAAATAGCTTCATGAGCAAGGATTTTAAAGTCATCCTCACGGCTCCCTCTAGGGAACTTCACCAACCAACACCGTGCTGTGTCTTGGTCACCTAAGGCAAGATCCGCATGAAATCGACCTTGGTGATCTTCTCTTAGGAGAAACTTCGGAGCGCCTCCTTGTGCCGCCGTAGCTCCACCGATTGCAGCCCCGTTCCTGATCATGTGCTCAAGAAAGTCTTTTCGCTTGTCGAGGATGTCCTCACGGGGGAACCCTTTGTGCTTGGAGTTGGTTTCTGCGAGCTGATTGGGCCTAAGCCGAACATTACCTGGTGGTGCCACAACCACCTTGTTCAAAACGTTCCAGTAATTGGCTTCATTGATCTCTAGTTGATAGATTTTTTCGATATATTTAAGGGCCGCTCCCTCCGGAAACAGATCCAACAAAAATGGCGGCCAGCCCGGAAAGCTTTGATCGGTGATTCTAACAGGAAGGCCAAGGCTTGCCGCTGATTGTCCCCGTTCTTCTAGGTGCTCTACGGCATAATCGATGTCATAAGTAAACTTTGTCCGGGCCTTAAGCCCAAGGCTAGGGCTATCGAGCAATTTAATTGTTCCGGCATCTTGCCAAGATTCATTCACATGCACTTGAACGGTCAATTGGTCCATCTTCACCCCCCATATCAGTGTACTATAATACACCATGAGTCGGATAGGAGTCAAGATATGGTGTACTTTAGTACACTGTATTAGCTATTTTTGACCTTCCGCTCGCTCTTCATTATTGAGCTGCTTTTCTGCATTTGTCATGAGCACCAATCGAGCAAGTGCAAGACCTCATCTTCGATATTCAATAAGTTCCGTTGCAGGTACACTGTTATTTCGTCTTTTTCCCACTAAAAAAAGGGAGAACATCATGATTATTGCCAGCACCAGGTCAGGAGTTGGAAGGTTATTTCTAGGATAAGTAGGAAAAAGCTTCCAAGGCATGCGTGGAACGGATTCCTGACCACGTGTTGGCTTATAAATGATAGCTGCCTTAATTAAGAGAATATCCTCCCAATGGGTAGCCAAATGCGAATCAGCAAAATTGGTAAAATCCGTCACCGAGGTTAAAAAGAATTTTCGTTTTGTTGCTCGTTTGAGCAGAGGGAGAGAGTACTCAGTAAAGCTCATTTTTGAATCCCAGAATAAGATCATAGGAAAATCGTCACTCAAGCAAGATAAGTTTCAATTCCAAGTACCCTGCAGTAACGATATCTAAAATAGGGATCAAATATCAAAGCTCATTGAGCCAAATAAACTCAGTTTTCTTAGCCAAATTAGAGTTTTCGGATATAAGGGATCGATTCTCTCTAACTGACAGATTTCTCACCCGAATCACCACCCTAACCACCTGCAATCATATCGCCAACCAGCTTTTCTAACTATTCCAATAATTTATCCGACATTGCGTTAGCAGGGGTGAGGGGGTATAAGGTTTGTTAACATTTTACAAGTTCTTCATAATATCAGTCGTAGCGTTTTCCCTAACCGGGTGTGAGACTAATTTGGAGATCGAAACTGTAAAGGGAGCAGCCGACTGCGATCCGTTTGAATCTGACTCTGACATTGAGAGCAAGTGCGCAGCTACCCAAGATCTTCCACCCGCAGAAACGGTGTCTACCACCCTAGGCCTCGCCATCATCACTGCATCTTTTATAACCAATGAAAACGATTTTCTCCTTAAATGGGAAAACGATCCCAAATCCATCGGCTACCGCTTGAGCCTCACCTCTGATGCCGCCTGCAAGGACGAACTCCTAAGTTTTATGCAGTTCGACAATCAAAAAACCATGGGTGTGGTTAACGACGGCACATTTTTCGTCTGCGTCTATTCCCTAAGACCGGACAATTCGGAAACCCCTTTCGATAACAACGGAATTGCCATCACCATCGATCGCACCCGGCCTCAGATTGACGACCGGGGAAAAGTGCCCGAAAATATCGATGGCACAAAGGAACTGGATATCCCAGTCAACGACCTAACCGAAATGACCTACCTCTGGACTCAGGAAAATGGCCCCGGTAAGCTCACCTTTACGCCACCTGACCAACCTAAGTTAAGGATCGACTACGATCTGCCCGGGCTTTACAAGGCTGTATTTTCCGTCACTGACCTTGCCGGCAACACCTCCTCCAGAAGCTATACTTTCGAGACAAAAGCAAAAGATGTCAGCCTACCTGCAGGTTCTGGCACCATCACCTTGGCAGCCGGCGCTCTTTATACCCAAGGCCCTATGGTATCCATCCAGCTATCCGCAGATGGAGCTAGCCAATATCGTCTTTGTGCCGACGCAGCTGCCGAAGGCGTTCCTTGTTCTACAGTCCTTCAACCAGACGCAGCTTATACCGATACACCAGCCCCTATTTCTTTACCTGATGGACCGCAAACCATATATGTCCAATTCACTAACAGCGACGGTAAGCTGAGTGTCACAGCCAACGATAGCGTCATGGTGGATAGTATTGCACCGATAGCACCTGCGGTCACTAACCCACCAGCAGCCGCGTTCCATAACTCGGGCACACTGGCTATAGATTTTACTCCAGGAACTGATGTCAACCTTGATTTCACTGTTCTTTCCCTCTGCACTGACAGCCTCTGCACTACTAGCTGTCTGGCGGGACAAGAGGCTTATGCATCACCTTATAATTACACCGGCATCCCTGATGGCACCTACCACCTCTGTGCTCAGGAAAAGGATAAAGCAGGCCTTTTGTCAGCGATCGTTGGTAGTACCAACACCATCACCATCGATGCCACTCCTCCCTTACCCCCATCGGTGATTTCCTTTGCCGGCACCACTCCCCATAATAGTGCTAGTGATACCATCAACTTTACGGTTGGCAATGATCCCAACCTACGTCATCATACGATTAAAGCTTGTACCGATGCAGCCTGCACCAGCGGCTGCGTTGGGGAAAACGATGTTCTAGCTCCCCTTGCCACAGGAACCGTTACGGGCATGCTGGACGGCACCACCTACCATGCCTGCATCGCAGCTATTGACGAAGCTACCAACGCCTCCGCCTTTATCAGTGCCGACCCACAACTCATCGATCTAACACCTCCTTCTGTGAGCAGTGTGGCCATCATCGAGGATGATGCTTACTACAAATCAGGGGATAGTCTCACCGTCCAAGTAAACTTCACAGAACCTGTGGACGTTTCATCAACCAACTCCTATATCGTCATAGATACCGGTGCTACGGATCGACAAGCCACATATTCCGGAGGCACAGGCACGGCAACTATCAGTTATACCTACAATGTCCTGGTAGGCGATACCAACAGTGACCTCGACTACGAAGGCACCTCGGCCCTCTTCACCGGCGGCGACACCATCCAGGATACCGCAGGAAATACGGCGACACTTACCCTAGCAGCTCCCTCCTCACCTGGCTCTATTTCCGACGATCAAGCTATCGTTATCGATGCAGTCGCTCCTTCGCTCCCCTCCGACATCACAATCGGCGGTGGCGATCCATTAGCAAGCAATACTATGAATATCACCTACACTGACGGCACTGATGATACAAACTTCAGCACTCATAACATCAAATCTTGCACCGATACCAATTGTACTCTAGGCTGCGTGGGTGACGACACAGACACCGCTTCTGACTCGAATATTTCTGGCCTCCTAGATGCCACCTCCTACTACGCCTGCGTGGAGACAGTAGATCTAGCTGGCAACGTATCGGGCTTTGCTAGATCCACATCACCGCGGCTGGTAGATACCACCAAACCATCAGACCCTACTCTGGTCATAGTGCCTATCTGGAGCACCAGCCTTTCAGCTGATGTCAGCTTTACCCTCGGAGGAGATACCCACCTTACCACCCACAAGGCAAAAGCCTGTGATGCTGCTGACTGCACCACCTGTGGCAGCGAAGTCCTAGGAGCCACAAGCCCTATTACAGTGGGCAGCCTTACGGATGGCAATAGCTACTTCCTCTGCGTAGCAGCAGTGGATAGCGCCGGAAACGAATCTAACTACATCCCTTCTGCAGCTGCTGTCACCATCGATACCACGTACCCCACTGGCACCATAACCCTCGATTCAGGTAACGCAATCTACACTACCGACCACGAGCCAGAAATCGCCTTGACGCAAATAGGGGCCACCGAATACCAGCTTTGCCCGGACAGTGCTCTACAAGCTAATGATTGCGTAGCACCGATAGTCCCCTGGGCGGCTTTTAATGCCAGCCCCACACCCTACGACTTTGTCAGCGATGGCAGCAAGACCCTCTACGTCCAGTTTCGAGATGCTGCGGGCAACACCTCTGCTACATTCCAGGATGATATCACCATCTCAACTGGGGGATACAGTATCGACCTCGACGGTGGCAGCACCTATTATAGCGGTGACACCAGCCCGCCCATTGGCCTTGTCTATAGTGTGGCGGCCGTGAGGTATAGATTGTGTGGGACAGCTGATTGCAGCACAGAACTCCGACCGTGGGCTGCTGTAACCAATAACCCAGCTCCAGAAGATTTGCTGACCGAAGGTTTGAAGAACATCTGGGTGGAATACGAAGATAGCGGCAACGTCTCTTTGGGCTTTGCCAGCACCAGCATCACCATCGACAATACACCACCAGATGCTTTCTCTGTATCAGGACCCACTGGTTTGACTGCCGACAACACTCCAGAAATAACCTGGGTGGCTTCTAACGATACCAACGGTGTCACCTACGACCTCACCATCGGCACAGTTTCAGGCTGCGCCACGCCTGTGCAAGATCCCTCCGGTGAAACGGGTACATCCCAAACCCTGACCACCCTTACTGACAACACCTACTTTGCCTGTATCACCGCTACCGATGCCGCAGGCCTTAGCACCATTGCTACGGAAGCCTCATTCACCGTGGATACCACAGCCCCCACATTCACCAGCATCGACCTGGCTAATGAGGCCTTAGCGAATAGCAACATCAATAAAATAGAGCATGCTGCAAGCAACGATCTCGTCACAAACCTCATTGCAAGCGGCGCCGCCACTACCGAGTACCGCATGATCACCGATGCTACCACATGCGATGCCGGCGTTGGGGCTTTTTCCGCTACGATTCCCAAGAGTAACGATCCTAACTTTGGCGCCTCAGGAGACTATCGTGTTTGTATCAAACTGGCCGACTCCGTGGCTAACACAGCCTATTATGAATCGGACATCATCACATTCGATGAGACTGATCCTGGCTTAGCTACAACAGTCAGCATTACCAATGGGTCACCTCACTCAGGCACCGCCATAAGCATCAACTACACTGCCGGCACCGATGATCTTTCTGCCACCACCCATAACGTCAAAGCTTGTGAAAATGCAGACTGCAACACCAATTGTGTGGGTGCAGCCAGTGGCACAAAGCCTTTAAGTATCTCAGGGCTTTTGGATGCCACGACCTACTTTGCCTGTGTCCAGACCCAAGATGCTGATGGCAACACTTCGGCCTTTACCGCCTCTGGCAGTATTGTCACTGATCAAACTCCCGCCACCGTGGTTTCCGTCAATTCCGCCGATAGTCGCACTTACTTTAAACAAGGCGACACCATTGCTTTGGTTGTGAATTTTAGTGAATCAGTGACCATCACTGGCACGCCGCAACTTACCATTAATGATGGCAACACCGGCTACGCTGCCACCTACGTTCCCGGCCCTGCTGGCACGGCTCACACCTTTAGCTACACAGTCCAAGCCGGCCATAACTCTCCAGATCTTAACTACATAAGTACGACAGCCCTAATAACTGCTGGCGGCACTATCTTGGATGCTGGGGGCAACCCCACCAACTTGACTCTGCCTGCAATAGCTGATGCCAATGCCTTAGCACAGCAGGAAGATTTTGTGATCGACACCACCGCACCAAGCAACGTAGGTACGGTAACCGTGAGCGAAGGCGCCCTTCACAACACCAGCACCATCAACATCAGTTGGACCAATAGTAACGATACCAACATGAGCACCCATAATATTAAAGCCTGCGAAAACTCTGGCTGTACACTAAACTGTGTGGATGATCATGCTGACCCCGCCACAGGTGGTGTGCTAACCGGCCTGTCCGATAACACCAACTACTACGCCTGCGTGGAAGCCGTGGATCTCGCTGGCAATACCACAGGCTTCACTTCCTCTGCTGTTGTGGCCATCGTCTTTGACAGCACAGGACCTGTGGTACAATCAATCACTTCATCCACAGGAGATGGGACATTCGTAGCAAATGATAGCATCTCAATTCAAGTAAACTTCGATGAAGATGTTACAGTAACCGGCACTCCCACCCTCACTCTAGAAACCGGTAGCACCGATCGAACCATCAGCTACGTATCCGGGTCAGGGTCTCAGAATCTCACCTTCACCTACACAGTGCAGCCAGGGGACGAATCATCCGACCTAAACTATAAAAATACTTCAGCCCTTGGCGATGGAGGTGGTACCCTCCAGGATCAGTTTGGCAACAGCGCTACCCTAACTCTGCCTAGCCTAGGCAGCGGTTCCGCCCTAGCCGGCAGCAGCAACTTGGAGGTAGATGCCATCAATGGCAGTGTTACCGCAGTAACCTCTACTAAAGGTGATGGTGCTTACACCATAGGTGAGGCCATCGATATTGTGGTGGCCTTCTCTGAGCCCATGAACGTCACAGGCTCACCTCGGATCGCACTTAACAGTGGAGCTAGCGTAGACTATACCAGCGGCGATGGCACAGCCAGCTGGACATTTACCTACACAGTCTTAGCTGCAGAGAACATTGGCGATCTCGACTATAGCAGCACTTCAGCTCTAACCCTAAACGGGGGCACCATTAAGGATAGTGCTGGAAATGATGCTGACCGTACCTTAGCTAACCCAGGAAGCTCCGCCTCTATCTCTGATAACCAAGATATAGTGATTGATACCATAGCTCCCTCATTTACTAGTATAGCCCTGGCCAACGATGCCGCTGACAACTGGATTAACTTAAACCAAAGTACCGACAACGATGATCTTGCCGATACACTGGTAGCCAGTGGTTATTCGGGAGCCAACTACCTCCTCATCCCTGATACCACCACCTGCAATGGCAGTGCTGGCAGCTTCGGTGCTATGCCCATGAGTAACGATAGTAACTTTGGAGCTGAGGTAGCCTACCGAGTGTGTGTCGAACTGTTGGATGCCGCGGGAAATACCGATTACGGTGAATCAGATGCCTTTACCCTTGATGTAACCATGCCCACCAACCCTAGTAGCATATCAGTGCCAGCCATAGTGGCTGCTGACAGCGTGCCCATCTCCTATTCACTAGGTGTAGACACCAACCTAAAAAAACATCAAGCAGATCTTTGCACTAGCAATGATTGTAGTATGGGTTGCCTCGGCAGTAAAAATGATAATAGCAATACTGGTGGGGTCACCTACAACGGCCTTAGCCAAAACACTGCTTACTACGCCTGCGTCAGAGCCAAGGACCAAGGCTCGAATAACACCAACTGGATCCCATCTCCGAGTACGGTTACCTGGACTATCGCCGGACCTCCTGAGCCCACCGACATGACCTTCTCCGGTGGCACAGATATCACTGTGGATTGGACATCCGGCGGTGGCTCAACTGCTGGTTATATTGTGATCAGGGACACATCGCCTATTAGCTTCACGCCTGCGGATGGAGTCTCCTATAGCCAGGGCACTAACGATATTATTTGCAAAACCACATCCACCACCTGTGCTGATACCGGCCTTACTGGTGACGAACTCTACTATTACGGGATTTATGCTTATAACGCCAGCAACGTCTATTCCAATATCCTAACGGATGGTGCTATTTCGGGCAGGCCTCCTTATCGTTACTATCGTCTCAAAATCACATCCATTTCTGGTACTGCCGGCTATGTCAAAATTGCTGATGTACAATTTGAGTGGGATGGCACCTGGCAAACCAACGCCATGACCGATGATAGTTCCGGAACTATTGGCGCCTATTCTGCCACTATTGCTGCCAGTGGTAATTACAGTGGTAGCAGTAGCTATAAAGCATATCGGGCCTTTGATTCGAGCACATCTAATACTTGGGTTGGAGCAAAAAGTAAATTTGAAACTTCGGGAGACAAAGACCATAAAACCGACTTTTCTTGGCTATCCGTTGACTTTGGAGTTGGCAACGAAGTGACCATCACGGGCATGCAGTTGAAAGGCTATGCCGGCAGTGGTAATGATGGATCACCCGATGACTACATCCTCCAATACTCCAGCGATGGCAGTAATTGGTACGATATAGCAGCCTCTCAAGTTACGGGGGCTGACACCAAGAATACTTATCATACTAATAACTTCGGCACCGATGGTGGATCTACCCCTGACTCGGCTCCCAAAGCTCCCACAAACCTCAATATTTCATCCCCTGCTTCTAACAAACTGGATATTACCTACGCCAATGACAAGGGTGATACCCTCCAGTACTTGGTGGTGCGCAAACTAGGCAGTGCCCCCGACTTCACACCTACAGATGGAGATACTTATACAACCGGCACCACAAGCGGCAGTAACTACTTCGTAGCTCTAGGTGCATCAACCAGCATCAATGACACCGCAGTTTCGGACGGCAGCACATACTATTACGACGTCTATGCACTGGATGCCCTCAACAACTATTCGCCAGCAGCGTCAGGCAGCGCTGCACCTGGTACCTTTATCGCCAGTCGTTACCGATTTGTAGTAACCTCAGGCACAAGTAATACGAGCCAATATGTTGAAATAAGTGAAATCGAACTAGAAGTGGATGATGTTTGGCAGTCTAATAATGCTACCGGCTGGACATCTGGAACAGTCGCGGGACAGAGCTTTAGCAGCATCGCTAATTCATCCAATTGGTCAGACGAAGAAGGTTACAAAGCTCTTAATGGCTCAATAGCCTTAGATGACTATTGGAGTACTGAAGACAATACCTGTACCTCAGCAAGCAACTCTTGTTTCGAGTGGATCGAAGTAGACTTTGGTACTACCGTGAATGTCACTGGCTTCCGGCTGGTGGACGGATCGGCGGGTGACCCGTATGCCGATGAATATTATTTCCAATACTATGATGGTAGTAATTGGGTTACCTTTTCTGGCTCAGAAGGCACCGCACTAGAAACCTCAAATCCAGAATATCACTTTGTCATAGCAACTGGGCTCCAGACGCCTACAAGCCTCAACCTCACCACATCAGACTCTCAAATCGACATCTCGTTCTCTGATGGTGGTACTGGCAACAATTTCCTCGTGGTAAGAAATACAGGTTCTGCTCCTACATTCACTCCAACTGATAGTATCTCTTACGGTGTTGGTTCTCAGCCGGGGGGCTATATCGTATCAGCTGGTTCAAGCACTAGCATCAACGATGCAAGCCTCACGAATGGCACCAACTACTACTATGATGTCTATGCTTATGATGGTAGTAATAACTACTCCAGCGCTGTGAGCAATAATGCCTCACCAGCTGCTTGTGGCGGCGCCCTGGTTGGCGGATTCTGCTGGTACCTTAGTAATGCTGATTCCTGCACCAATACCTGTGCTAGCAATGGTGGATATAACGAAGCCACCAAGACCTACGCCGGCAGTAGCGGGTCCAATGCCAACTGCAAAGCTGTCTTGGATGCACTTGGCGGCTCTGACCCGACTGTTGGCAGCACCTCTTCTTACGCTAATGGTTGCCATAATTACAATGGTTCTTATTATCGAGACACCTCCACCACCACTGCTAATTCCAATACCGGTGCTGATCGTGCGTGTGCATGTAATAACTAAGATGGTGGGATCGAAGACCCATAGGTCACAGTAGAGCATAGCCTCTACCCTCGCAAGATAGCTTCCGAGTGGCAGCTTCGCCCCTAACTTTAAATACAGAAAAAAGATCGCCCTCAACCCAGAGGAAAAGAAAGGTCTTCATTTAGAAGGTGATGACGAAGAAAGGCCGGCAAAAAACTATAGGTGGGCCGAGCTCTTAGCGCAGTTCTTCGGTATCGATGTGCTCAAGTACCCCTGTGGTGGCGGCTATAAGCCGCTTAGGGCTATCAAAGACCCCTACCAGATAGGAAGAGGTGTTCATTTTCAGGATCGATTCCATCAAATCTTATGATCCAATGGGCAAAATTTTCTCTTCGAATGAAAGAATAAGCCCCAAGAGCGACTCGGGATCCTTGACAGCCACCCGATTTATTGCATCCCCACAAGGCACCAGGCTAAGCTCTTCCAGCCTCCTAGCATAGACCTCGATCTGCTGCCTGATACTACGTGGAAAGCTACCGCCATCCAGCTGATCACATAAAAGTCTCAAACAGAGAATCTGAGTCCTAATATCATGTTGTCGAGATTTTTCTTGGTCAGTCATCTCGGCCGATGCTGCGGCTGCTTTCCTTTTTGTCCTTGCAAGAAATTCACCCAGTGCACCTACGCCATCATTAGGGTTCTTCGGTAACTGACTAGAGAAGACCCCTACAAGGTCAGCTGAAAGCACATCTTCGCCGGTGGATAAAAGAAGGGGTGTCTTTACACCTAATCTTTGCAGCTGGCCCGCCAGCTCAAAGCCAGACGTCTCGGAGAGATGACCAAAGTTGTTATCTATGATAATCGCCGCGACAGAGTCAAGAGATGCAGAGCTACCTTCCAGGGAGGCCAACAAGGCCTCGGGATGAGTGTATACCTGAATACTTGGCCATAGAGACCGCCATACCGTGGCGATGATATCGGAATCCTCCACGAGAATGATATCGGACTGATTTTCTAAGGCTAGCTCTGGTGCCGTTGTTTCGCAACCGATGAGCTCATCGGGATCACCCACTGTTGCATACAAAAGTCTGAGAAAGTGGCCACGTGGCATGGTCTTGGCGATAAACATATCAGCACCGCTCTCAATCGCAGCTTTGTGATACTGGGGACCACCCCTATTAGAATGGATACAGATAGTCGCATTTGAGTGCTGATCGCGCATAGCCTTCACCGTCTCAAAGCCATCTAGCTTGCCTGGCCCCATGTCTATGTCCTGGATGATGACATCAAAGCTCTCTCGTCCGAGCAGGCGTAGAGCCTCTTCTCCGCTCCTGGCCTCTTTGACCACCAGGTGGACAGCAAGATCGGAGTTGCGGTTGAGTTGGTTCTTTAGGACTGTTAGGTAGAGGCTCTCATCATCTACTATAAGGATCGAGGTGGGAAACGGTTCTTTCTTTTTCAGTTCGATAAAAGCTGACTCGAAGAGGTCTTCATTCCTAAAGCTACTTAGTAGCCCCGTATCTAGTCGTTCCTGCTGCGAGGAAAACTGATCTGGTTCAGACTCGTCTGTCACCACACCGGGTGCTGTAAGCGTTGTCACCTCAGGCAAGGAGGTATCCTTGGAGTGACTGGGTAATTGCCCTTCATAGTTGGAGTCGAGGGGAAGGGAGGGTAATGTAAAATGAAATTCAGTACCCACTTCTCTGGAAGATGTGCACCAGATAGCACCACCATGAGATTCGATGACTTTTTTAGCGATAGCTAAGCCAAGCCCAGTCCCACCTTTCTTCCCACTGGTATAAAATGCCTCGAAAAGTTGTTCAGCGTCCTCAGGTGGAATAAACGACCCTGAATTACCTATGGTGAACTGGCTCAACTGGTCATCCCACCTTCTGGTGCGAAACCACATGCTACCCTTGTGCCCCATGGCTTGGGCGCCATTACTGATGATATTAGAAAAGACACGGGACGTCTTGAGCACATCGATATTCAGACGACGGAGGTCGTTGAGCTGGTAGGTAAATCCAATATCAGTGTTTTTCTGATAGCGGAAACTATCCAATATAGTGGTCTCTAGGATTGTCTCGGGATTGACAACTTCTTGCATCGGTTGAGTCTCGGATCCTACTTCCATGACATCTTGGATCATTCCGTTTACTGACTCGATGGCTCGCTTGATTTCCGGTGTTGCCTGTTTTGTAATACCTTTGATCTCATCAAAGGTATTAGCCGAATCGATTATGTCAAGGACACCCTGAAGCATAGAAAATGGCTTTCTGACGTCATGGGCTAGCATTTGGGTAGTGCGAGCAATACTGTCAGACTTTGCTTTTTCGATAGTGTCTTTTTGAAGAATAATCAGCCTCTGCGCCATTGACTTCGTACCATGATACAAATCCCGCAACTCAGGTATCTTGAAGGACGTTTTGAGCTCTACGAGAGAGAGTGCATCGAGGTCAAGAGTCTTGATCCCTTTGGCCAGATCAGTGATTGGGGTAGAGACAAATCTGCTGAGAGAAGCCACTGCTAGGACCGAACCAGCCAGAATAAAACCGAAACCAAAAATAGTCAATATTCCCATGATCTTAAGATTATCTTGAATACGTTCTGATGAGTAACCTATGGTTACTGTAGCAGCGGTATTTTTCTTAGATTGATCGAAGTAGATGCTGGAGACTTTGCTTTTCTCGAGAGCATCAAAAGTGTCTGTTTTATGAAAGTCACATAGTTTTCTTCCTGAGCCAGTCAGGGAAACCTCCAGACTGCTGATCATATGGTTAGAAGAAAACTTCTGACACTTCCGAAAAATATCATGATTTTGCCCGAGCAAAATATCCGTGGACACACTTTCTACGAAAATACTGGTAGCTAGGTCTTGGGTCCGATTAATCTCCTGCTCAGTCTCTCGATAAAAGGCGTACATACTAATAGATGTCACCAGTAAGGCACCTAGCAGGAAGGCCAAGATCGAGGTCAGGATAATACGATTGAAGGTCAGCTTTTCTTTCACCTCCTACTCTCCCACTTCTCCACCATCTTTTGCTTTAAGAGGACTAGGGGTGTAGGTCCTTCGGATAGGATATCTTCGTGAAAGTCTTTGAGAGAGAAGCGAGGGCCGAGTATTTTCTTGGCTAGGTCCCTTAGACTAATGATTGTCCATTTCCCCACGAAGTATGCACATGCCTGACCGGGCAAAGCTATAATCCTATCGACTTCGCGCTCGGCAGCCACCTGATTTAGGTCAGTATTTTCTAGGTAGAAATCTATCGATTTCTGCCTGGTCCACCCATAGGCATGAACACCCGTATCCACCGATAATCTCGTCAGACGCAAAAGGTTGCTCAATATGTATCCAGCAGAATCTCTCGGAGTCTTAGGAGAATACTCATAACCTAGCTGCTCAGCGTACATCGCCCAGCCTTCCTGGTAGGAGCGAATAGGAAGCATCTGGGCAAGTAAGCTAAGGTCATAGCTATCCCTCATGACGGTGGTCTGATAGTGATGCCCTGGGATAGCCTCATGTACAGCTAATGTCTTCATCAGATATTTGGGGTGGTCAGTGATACGCCCCTGGTTTACATAAAAAATACCTGCTGGCTGTGCCAATCTAGGCCGCTGGTATCTGGCGATCCTAGGGGAATCCTGCTTGTCCTTGGGGTAGGGTTTGATCAATAGCTCTGTACCATTCGGGGCATTGAATCGGCCCATCAGATTGGTCTTAGCCGACTCGACGATATCAGAATAGTCTCGAAGCATAGCCAATCTACCAGCATCTGTATCAGGATAGTAGATATCCTTATCGCTTTTGATAGAGGCCACCGCATCTTTGAAGGTCTTGTGACCACCTGACTCTGATAGGCCTACGAGAGCTTTTTTCCACTTCGCCACCCCCTTGAGCCCGTGGATGTGGGCATCGATAGGATCTATATCACTGGTGGTAAAGAGGCGAAACATGGCGTGGTAATAATCTTTACTATCAGCAGACCTGCTGTGCTTGATTCCGTTGAATTTCTCAAGCTGGGCCATCAGGTGAGAAACTTCGGGAAATATTCCGTCTCGGAGAATACTATCGAGATCTTTCCCTAGCTCATCAGACTCATCCTTGGTAAACCCCGACTTCCCCACAGCGGACCGGAAAACCTCGGTGATGGATCCTATACCATCTGTCTCACTGACAAAAGTACTTAGCTGCTTGATGGCCTCAGCGACCTGAAGCTCAGGGAAATATACTCCCTTCTCGAGCTTGGTTGCATAGAACTCTTTCAAATCTATATATCGATAGCGAAGGTTGCTTAGACGGTCAAGATACGAGCGTGCGTCGCTCACTGATTCGAAGGTTCTATCCTTGCGATATGGTCTCAGGCTTAGCTTGTGAAGACTATAGAACGTCCCAAGGGGGTTATAGTAGTATTGAACATCTTCTAGGTCATCCACGAGATCCATAAGGACGCCTAGCTTTTTAAGGGAGCTAGATTTATCATCGATTCCATCGGCCACCCCGACTTCGATATCTTCTTTGCAATCTGAAATTGTCTCAAAAATCTGTTCTCGTTCGACTGCACTGACTCGGACCGGACTACCCTTAAAGGGATTGAAGACAAAATCACTCGCCCCAGGGACTAAGTTAACCAATACCGCATGAGTCGAAGCTAGACGGACCGCACATTTGGCCAAAATCTGCTCGGGGACGAAGGGGTATTTCCAAGTCGATAGGGCGACCACGACTAGTGTGGCCCCCACTAGTAAAAGGACTACAAGCAATGACTTAATAAATAACTGGGCCACATTCTTCATTTAGTCGCCTGCTCCTGTGGGCTGGCCTTTATTATCTGACAAAGGTCCGGATCGTATTGAAACAGCGTGTCGGCGATTATGTTATTAGATAGAGTTATCGGATACCGTGCAAAGAAGAGAGGGAGAAAGTAGGCCTTCTTCTCAAATGAATTGAAAACAGCCTCGTATCCTCTGAGTCTTTCCAGCGACGTGTTGGTATAGCGATACTTATTTAACCCATCGAATAAATCAGCATCCAGGCTCTTTCTATCTGGGAAAAAGTCAGCTCTCTTGAGTGGATTGATATACCCGTCGGGGTCCGGGATCGTTCCGACGTAGCCCTGGGCAGCTAGGTCGAAGTCTCTCTTAATGAACATCTGGGTCAATTCAGGAAAGCTGTGGGTGGTCACATCAGGGGTGAAACCCATAGCCTCGATCTGTCTGGATAGGAGGGCGACATCGTTTTTACTAAAGAACGGCGGAAGTCTCAGTCGGAGCTTTTTGCCTCGTGTCTTGGTATGCCACTTTTTTCTAAACTCTGCGGTAGCTAACTCAGAGATGGTGTCTCGCGTCTGGCTGTAGGATATCGTCAGTGCACCGGGAGGAAGGAATTTGCTAGCCCTGGTACTAATAAGCCCTGCCGGTGTAATCCGATCAAAGATCGGAGATAATGACTTATTTACATCGGCGCGTAATTCAGCATCTGTGAAAATCGTCTTAACGTTGTTATAAAATAAATGGATGTAACCTTGACCACCGAGACCGGATGTCACCATGTGACTAGGGATGCTCTTAGGTATCTTCCCAATAACGACATCTAACTTTTTTGTCAAAAGGCCCTGACTCAAGCCCTCACCCTTACCAATGAGAGAAAAATCAAAGGAGTCAAAACCACAAGAAGTCTGTCCGGTCCCCACCTTCTCTAGGAAGATACGATCCTTGGATATGGTCTTAATATCATAGTCACCGAGAGACACGAGTCTCCCGTGCTTCGATTTCTTTACGATACCCCAGAGACTGTAGGATAAGACCTTGAGTATGGGTGGGTAAGATTTAGCGAGCTTGATTTGGAAATGCTGATCGCTGAGAGGCTTGAGCCCGGCGATGCTGGTTCCCTCACGCACATTAGCAGCACCCGAGATAATCTCGCGGAGGAGCTGGCTACCATAGGAACTCTGAGAGCCCCAGAAATGTCTGGAAATACTGTTAATTACGTCTCTCGACGTCATAGGACTACCATCACTAAAGTGCAGCCCATCCTTCAATGTGATCGTGTAAATTCGGCCATCATCGGAGATAGACCACTTTTCGGCCAAATCACCAGTGATAGAGCCATCGCTGTTAGCTGTGGTCAGGGTCCTGGTGAATAGCCTCATATAGAGAGTCCCCGCGAAGGATGTGACCTTCGCAGGATCTCTGCTGTCTAGGACTCTAGTGATACCAATGCGAAGAGACTTCGCACTGGCGATCCCACTAAATGCTATGCATATGCATATGCATATGCATATGAGGAGAATCCTGGTAAAATTCATACTACCAACCCGAAGTTAAAATAATGCCGCCTTTTTTCTCTAAGCTCTTTAAGGATGGTCCCACCGATGCGCTGAAGAAAGGCAGGGTCAGCACAATCTTCTAGACCAGGGCTGTACCGAGTCACCTTCTCGACCGAACCCGAATCAAAGGTATCAGTGACATTAGAGAAGCCGAGGCAGGGGAGGCTAGCAAAAGCATCGGATACAGCGTCGGATCCCGAGCGTAGAGGACTTTCCTTCGAAAGCAGCATCCACTCCCAGAATATATTGCGCGGCTTATGGACCCAGGTGCCAGACCGTGAGTCTACAAATTTCCCGAAGTTATGGCTGTCGCCTATACTTTCGATTTTTGGAAAATTGATCACCTGAGATTATCCTCTGCCTGGGGTCACGTGAGTAAAACTTCATATAAATGTATAGTAGTTTATGTATAAATACAAGTTTCTTTACTCATTCGTATCTGGGAATTGATGAGCAAGAAATATACCTAAGTAATAGACTGGTAAATAAGAGGGTTAGCTAGGGTGGTGTGCCTGGTATCTGAACCGTAATCGGGGCGCGTAATTCCAGGTGGTTACGCCTGGAAGCGAAGATATTGCTATGAATATGGGGAGTTGTGGATGTCCCGGATCCGAAGCATTTGTCCCGAATATTGGACGTCGGTCTCATGACGACAGCGAACCTCGGCGAAGGCGAATGATCTCACCAGACCGTTCCTTTGCAGCTAGAGCCTTCAGCGGAGCCTTGTAAGATTTCTGTAGCCAGTCTTTGCCTTCTTCGGAGCTAAAAACCAATAGAAAGATACCGATACTCCAATAAATTTCGCTGATTGCCCAATAGTTAGATACATAAAATTCCTCCGAAATATTCTATTTCGGAGGAATTTGTAACTATCCGGAGTGATATATTTTGGAAGATTTAGAGCTAACTGTAGTCAGCCCCACACAGTCAGAAAAGGCAACCTTGTGGTACATCACAGACTAAACATCCGAGATTGATTCCACTAAAGGCCATCTCTGCTGCATTCTTTGTCACGAGCCACGATAATCTCGTAACTAAAGCTACCTGACACAGCCTCCCACCTGAATTCAGCCCCAATCACGAAGCCGAAGGGACCGACTATATCCTCCTATATGCTTCGGTACCCGTAAGAGCCTTCAGCAAAATATAACTAGAATAAGGCGGGCTGCGTTCCACCCTGGCTTACTATCTGGTCAAAAGAAGCGCCAAAGTAGGGCAGTATAGTATCTGCAATCGGTTTGAGCTGCTTATGGATATAATGTTCGTAGTCAATATCAACTGGCTCCAATTCTATTGGTACCGGGCCGGAGGAGGTCATAAAATAGCGTACATAACGCAAGGTTGCTGTAGGGTCGACCTCTAGTAGTTTCAATGCGGCCCTGACATGTGGGGGCTTGGCTTTCACGTATTCGTGAGGTGGTTTCGTGAGGCGCTTCTTATAAGCCAGATCAGCATCAAGGCGGCCTTGCCTAAGCTCGTCTAACTGACTTCTAATCCACTCGTCCACCGGCTTTTGAGTAAATAACATTTGATAAAGTGTCCACTGAAAGTCCTTGGCTAACTTGGTCCAGTCACTCCTCACATACTCCATCCCTGTAAATATAAGGCTAGGGCTCTGACCTGCTTTTACAGCCATGCCAACGTAACGTTTTTTTGAACCAGCTAAAGCACCCTTTTCTCCAGCCGGGTTAGCTTTAGCGCCGTATTGACGAGGAGGCGGTAGAAAAAAGTCCCGATAATACTTTTCATACTCCATTTGCAGGTGGCTCTCCAAGTCATAGCGCTCTCTTATGTAGTCAGTGAAGTAAGTGTTCAGAGCTCGAGCAATGCCCTGGCCTGCAGCTGCGAAAGATGGGGCTTCCTCAGGCTTGAGGCACACGAAAACCGAGTCAGTATCCCCGTAAATAACGGCATAGCCCTCTTGCTCAAGATATTGTTTCGCCTTGTTCAAGATATACCGCCCAACTCCAGTTATAGCATCGGGCAGATCCCTGTGGTAGAACCGGCACCCTTTGGATCCCATCACGCCATAAAAGCTATTCATCAGGATTTTAACCGCCTGAGAAAGCTGAGCATCACCGTTAGATTTGGCTTTGAGACGCTCCGCAAACAAACCGGTTATAATCTCAGGAAGGGCGTGGTGCTTTCGCGAAAAGTTTATGCCCACAGGGGTTTCAATTGGATCTTGATCTCGCATCAAAATCGATAGTGGGTCGATATGAAAAGTTTTTATTATTGAAGGGTATAGGCTACGAAAATCCAGAACGACCACGTGCTTATGAAGGCCGGCCTCGGGTGAAAATACATGCCCCCCCTTAGCTGATTGTAGGTAGGTTACATCTGCTAGGTCTGGGACAACAAAACCAGCCTTATGCAGAGCCGGTATCAGCTGGTGATCAAAAGCTGCCGTGGAGCCACCTACCCTTGGCATCAGCATTCCCGATATCATACTGCGCTTACTCAAAAGCTGCATGATCCCTGTCTTTTCTGCGATCCTACTGACGAGGACCGAGTCTTGCATGTTATAGCGCACCAAGGCATCAGGTTCGTGGTAGTACTGACGCTCAATTTCTTGCCATTTATCATGGCTATTCGCAATAAGCTTGCCTTCTCCTAGTACCTCCTGAGCCACATAATCTAGGCCGAAGCGATCGAAGTAAAAGAAATTCGACCTCAGTGCCCTCGGCACGTCAATCACAACCCGACCGTGGGTTGCTGCCGACAAACCCATTTTTGTCCTAAATAGCCGCAGCAGCGAATTGTTGCGACCGAGACGGGGTGAGATACCGAATCTCCTCATTTTGTTGAGAAGAAAGTCGAGATCAAACCCAACAACGTTCCAGCCCATAATGATATCGGGATCAAGCTCCTGCACTGTTTGGATGAATGCTAAGAGCATATCCTTTTCAGATTCAAAACATTGTAGTTCAATCCCCGCAGTCTTAGGCACTTCCTCCGGGCGCTTCCTGAGCATAACCAGGCGAACCTCTAGCCCTGCTTTACGGCTATGGTGATGGATAGCGATGGAAAATAATTGCCCTTGCTTACCTGTTTCGATATCGATCGACATCGTACTAAAATCGGGTAGCGTCGGCTCTAGATTAGGTGCGATATCTGGATCGATCCACTGGACTAAGCCAGGCCTCTGGCGCACAAACTTTGGCTTCGTCATGGATATTCGGGCAAAGACCCCCTTATCCATAAGATACTTTGCGGCAGGTTTTAAGTCAGATTCATGGGTGAGCACACCGGCTTTTCTGACTTTATCTCTCCAGAGGCGTGCCATACTTTCTATTGGAAAGCTAATTCTGTCTAAAGGTTGTTTTGTAAAAGATCTCAGCTGCGTTTTGACTCTGTGGCTTTGAGGGGGTAGTCTGAGAGCTGCCTCTGACAAGATATAAAAGCAGGGCCTCTGATCGGTTAGAATAACCTCGAAAGGCCCTTGTTGGCTTACGCCAAAGAAGCGTAAATAAAATCGACCTTTAACATCTTCAAAATCACCGGTAAGTAGGAATCCCGTGAGTGGCTCCTGTTGGAGATCTTGTGAGCTAGTGTCTCTAGTGTCAGGCATTGTTTTAGCTATCGCTCCGAGGGCCTAAGCCACCTTAATGTTTGAATCCGCAATTAAAATCAGCAGAGTGGCTACAAAGCTTGCAGTCACAGCCAATTAGGCTGTATGTAAAGACGGCCTTTAAATCTAGCACAGTTTTAAACAAAAGGTCTACAAGCTAAAGTCCCCCTTCAACTCCTAGGTGGGTTTAGTTTCGTTTTCGAAATTAGGGTTTCGTGGCGAGGACATTTTGCGCCTTAAGCGCCCCTTCTCCAACGGCTCCACTCATCTGCTTATGACCTACTGTAAGTTCGTCGAAAAACTAGCAGCCCTGATTCCAACACCAAGAACTCACCTAGTCCTCTGGAGTGGGAGCTTCGACCCTAACTGCAAATACTGCAAAAAAACCATATTAAACCCAGAGAAGAAGAAAGGCTTCCACTTCGAGGATGATGACGGAGCGGAACCATCGAATAACTACAAGTAGTCAGAGCTTCTGGCTCGAGTATTCGGTATCGATGTGCTGAAGCACCCCTGTGGTGGCGGCTTTAAGCCGCTTAGGGCTATCAAAGACCCCTACCAGGTAAGAAGGTATCTAACACACGTGGGCCTACCTCTTTAGTCTGTGATCCATTTGGGACTCCGAATTTGGCGTTTCTTTCCTTACTTTGGTAGGGCAATGGGCTTCTATTTGCTTTTAGGTTTCTGATAACTGAATGAACGTGTTTTTGAGTGAGTGACTCTCAGCTGTATTTTGGGAGATGTCATGATCAGGCCGCGATAGCGCCGATGTGTGAGCTATTCTTGGTGACCGGTCTTCGGATTCTTCGTGGGGAGAGGGTTTGTTAGTATTTTCCTCTAGATGTTCTCCGTGATTAGTTTTATTGCCATCGCTTACGAAACTACTCCTCGGGCAGTGGTATAACAGACATCATGATCTCTTAAGCCGCTCCAAAACAAACGAAAATTCACCAGATTTGAGCGCTTGATGCTCTAATTTCGGGACATCGCTAATCTTCCAAAAAATGCGAACCCCAACATATACAGCGAATTAGAAGATGGCACAGAACATGCACTGGTTTATCTGTCCGCTTAACAGGACCGTCATTAACCGCTGCTCAGCAGCAACAAAAGGAGTAAGCCAATGTCTTCAATTCTTGAATTAATCGAAAGTATCAGTAAAGACGAGCTAGAAAATTGTCAAGAAAACATTTCTGATAGTTTCGAAAATGGAAGCCTAAATAGTCGCATGAACATGATCGCATTCGACTAATTTTCCTGTGCCGCTTTGGCGGCAAGACTTCTTAAAAGGAATACTATGATTTATTCATTTGGTAAAGATGACGGTATAAAGAATATTCTCCGACTTGTTCTCAGTCAAAACAGCAAGTGCCAGCCAGAGTCTATAGAAGCCTTACGGACCTATTTTCTAGAGTTTCTTGTAAACCATCAACGAGACTGTAAAGTAAATTTTGCAAACAAGCTTATTTCTGCTAAGAGTAGCTCAAACTCATTTACACAAACTTTTGCCGAGAGTCGAATCGATGACCTATATAATCAAAGCCTGATCGGTTCCGCATTTTCGGATGAGCAAAGCAACCTTTATTCTAGTAATCTAGGAAAAGCTATCGATTATATTTCCACTAAAGATGAAGATGCGGTAAAAGTATTTCATCTCTATATCAATGAAGTCGGCATTCAATCGTCTAATACAACAGAGTCAGGTAAAACTGCCTTCGGGGGATCTTCAAGTAAGTCCATCGGTAAAATTTGGCTATCTCCAAGAGATGATTTTCAAATTCAAGACTACATCGAACTCATCGCACATGAGCTCACACACAATATGTTATTCGTTGATGAACTAAACTGGGGACATTTCGAATATAGAAATATGCACGATCCCAAGTATTTTGCGAAATCGGCGATCCTAAATGCTCTACGACCAATAGATAAGGTCTTTCACAGTATAGTTGTAGCGTCGGAGGTTCTTCAGTGGCGTCAAAAATTCTCTAGGCAAAATGAGATAGCAACTGTCCACCCCGAAAGTAATAAAATTATTAAAAATACCATCCTTGCGATAGAGAGTATCGAGTCAAATTCGAGGGCTCAATCGCTCTTAAAACCCAGGGCTATAGAGATTCTTGAACACGTAAAAAGTCAAGTTCAACCCCAAACATCCCAGGAGGCTTGTCTATGAAAACGAGCGTCGTCAATGATCTTGCTGCTAAAATTGAAAAAAAGTGGCAAAAGCATAACTTCTGCTCAGAGGCATTCTGCGATTTGGTTTGGAGTCTTACTCAAAACGATACTTTCGCAGATCTCAGTAGTATTTCAGCACAGCTAGAATATATTGAACACCAGGGAGTCCGTGACATTCAAATGAGCTCGACCTTCTCTGATATGTTTATTCAAATCTTTAAGAACGACCGATTTACCATTGAAATACTAAATTGGCGCGGGGGCCACGTCAATATTCACGACCATGATTTTTCTGGTGTGCAATTCCAGCTGGCCGGAGATTCTCTCAATATACTTTATGACTTCGAAGAAGGTCAGCGCCTAGGTGCTATACAGTTCGGCAGGCTCAAAGTTAGAAATGCAAAGATCTGGAAAGAAGGATCCAGATCTATTGTAAGAGCTGGGAGTGTTGATCCCCATTCAGTTTCCCATATAGGAAAACCGACAACGAGCTTACTGGTAAGAACATTACCTACGAAGCGTTTTGGAGCCCAATCGAATTATTTCCCTGATTGTAAAGCACAATATACAATATCAACCCCACTTTTCAGAAAAAAGTTGACGGGCTTAACTCTCCTATCAAAGTCAGAGCCGAAAGAGTTCGAAAAAGTGATTCGATCATATATCGATAAGCAAAGTCTCTCGGAGAATCTATTCATGCTAGAAAAGCTTGCACCTATCCTTTTCAGTCAAAACTATTCGTCCTTGGTTGAGAGTCTTTCAAATTCATCCACCGGAATCGATTCTATCCTTGGGGATATCCTTTTCAGTCACTTAAGCAAACAACTAAAAAAGGTCGCAAATACAAGAGATCTTTCCTGGCAAGAACGAACTTTACTTTTTGCTCTAGCTTCTGTGCCTAATGATAGCGACATGAAAAAAACCATTTTAGAGATCAATCAGTCAGCAGACTCACATTTGGATATCTCTCAACTAGATTCCATTCGAGCAAAACTAACGGATCGCGAATCTCAAATCATCAATTCGGCAAGGAAACTACAATGCACCAGATAGAAACCCTTAAAAAAACATTCATATTTAATTCTGATAGCCTCAAATGCCTATTTTGGGAGCTGTGCATGCAACTCATAGTGAGTCTTTCAACCCTTTGCATGATCAAGGTCTCTAAGGAGGCTACCGATGGAAATATGGAGACTTCCTTATTTTATCTAATAGGCTTTGTATCTTGCCTAACCATCGTCTACTTTCCGAATATGATGGCACGAGTCTATATTACAAAATGGCAGAATACTGCATTAGGTAAATTTGTTGCCGAATTTTCAAAGGTTCATCGAGGCAAGCCTCTTCTGGCTAGAAGAGAAGAACGAGCACAGATCGAACCGTGGTTGACGTCCGAAGCCCGTGCTACTTATGACGATGTCTGTGATTCTGCCTATCAGCTATTCTCTACCTTTATGAATTGCATTCTAAACATCCTTGTACTTGGTGTAGTACTATCTCCCTCTCTTCTTCTAGCCTATTGCATTGCGGCAATATTCCTATTCTTGACAAAATTTTTCTTCACAAAAAAAATAAACGAATTAGCAAAACTAAATCAAGATTCGAGGAATAATCTTACTCACACCCTCCTCCATGGATTCGGGAATATCGTTGGAATTGGGAATCTTGGTCTTAAAAACTGGACTCAATCTTTCCTCAAAGATCTTCGAATTAATAGAAATACTCAAGGACGATATGTTCTTTTTCAATCTATGGCAAGTATGGTAGGAATAGTCTTAGCTCTATGTGTCGTGGTGATAGCCGTAGGCTCATATCTTGTTGACAATCTCGATAATAATGCTGCCTTTATGGCAATGGTTATCACTATCCCCAGACAAGTTCAAATTATACAATCTGGGTTTTACTTTTTTACACTGGTCGTCGATTGGGGAGGGCAAATTACACGTCTCAGAGAGCTTTTTACCCTTGGGCTAAAGGCAATCAACGTAAATACCCATGAACAAGATGTCTGTTTGGAAAAGATTAGTATCTTCCACGAACAAAAAGAGCTGCGATTTCTTCACTGGAGCCAATTAACCGAATTCTTTGCAGATAGGAAAAATGGTCGATTCACTATCCGTGGACCGAACGGTGTAGGAAAGTCCACCCTCCTATCATTATTGTCAAATCGCATAGAAGGGAATAAAGCCCTCTTACCAACCAACCTCAAGGATAGTTATTTGTCTCAAGATCGAGGGCTTTTGACGGGTTCTGATGGCGATAAGGTAAGGGAAGCTCTCAGTAATCGAGAATATCTCGAAGAACTCGACTATCTGTTCGTGGACGAATGGGATGCCAATCTTGACGATCCAAATTCAATGGCTCTTTCACAGATAATCGATCGCCTTTCCAAGGATGCAGTGGTGATCGAGATCAGGCACAGGGGACAGCGAAGGGTCGATGGAGATCTTTTTTCCAAAAAGAATGCTGATAACCATCTGTAATTGGATGGATTTTGAAGAAATTGGGATAATCGGCGATTGTAATTGCTGATACTTCTTTTGTTCGGATTTTGTAATTAAAGCGGGTATTTATGGATTCGACTCGCATAGGCCTACAAAACCCTTGGTGGCATGGTGACGAGGCGGGACCATCGAATAACTACCAGTGGTCAGAGCTCCTGGCTCGAGTATTCGGTATCGATGTGCTGAAGTATCACTGCGGTGGCGGCTATAAGCCGCTGGGGGCTATCAAAGACCCATAACAGGTAAGAAGGTACCTAACACACGTGGGCCTACCTCATACCCCGACGGCTAGGGCTCCGCCCAGGAGACAGAGCCTCTGGCTCGACTTTGACCAAGATATCCACGACAATGACATACCAGTGATCTACTGTGATGAGGACGGGCTCACAGGGCATTGTCCAGAGCGCCTACTAGGCCCGAAGTCCCCATCACCCCTACCTAGCCACATCCCTTATGCCCGGACACAAGGCTATCCAGGGCCCAAATGACGTGGAAAAACCGCTACACAGTCTAAACAGTCCAGATTGAATACCTTAGCTGCGAAAGGGCGCGTTCCTTCATACAGGGACGAGACCCACCAGATACAAAGGAAAGTTCTCTACCACCCCATTCTTAAAATACCCATGGTTACTAAGCTTAACGGCCCTCTCGACTTCATAATTACTAACAAAACTATCGAGACTCTTAGCTCTGAGATTATTATTCTTAACCTCGATGGGAAGGATAGACGTCTCAGTCTGGAGAAGAAACTCGATTTCACTGCTCTTAGTACGGTAGGAATAAAGGCCCCTCACTTCTCGATGAGTTGAGTAGCTACATAGTTTTCAGTTAAAAAACCCTTGTAGCTGATATCTTTGTCACTATCTAATGCCTGATACGAGTAGTCTAGCTCACAGAGTAAAATCCCAGTGTCGAAGAAAAATGCTTTGAATAGCGAATCTTTGGTGTGAGGCTTGAGAGGATAAGAGCCTTGACCCGCCACGGGGCACCTATGAAGCAAACCTGATGCCTCCAGCCTCCTAAAGTGATTACGGAATTGACTAAATTCCTTCTTGCCAGGCATGACACCCTTAAATTTAAATCGAGCCGTCCCAGAATTCTTCGACAGATGTAACTGCCGGGCGATACTCTCCCCGGAGGATCGAGGTGACCTAGATACCTATGGAGAGATCCTAACCAACCCACTATACGATGAACTATTCCAAGCCCTCTATCAAACAGCAACTATGAACGTTTGCCTTCAGGATATTTCCAGTGTTTTAAAAATCAAAGGCCAGGAACTACATGTAAAGCATGTCAATTGTATGAGGGTGGGTCAGGCCTCGCATGGCTATCGGTCTATCGGTCTATCGGTCTATCGGTCTATCGGTCTTGTCGGCAAAAATCTAGGTTCTACCCGACGTTGGACCGTCATATTCGGGGCTGTTTTATTAATTTAATTTTGATTATAGCCTGATGGGTAACTGAGATTGCCGTTCTTCTCAATTCCAGATGGAGAGGTAACATCGTACGTGCCCTTGCCATTCTTTATTATTACCTTGCCTTCCCAGTCTCCAATACTAAATTTGTACTCTCCAGATTCCGGAAAACCACTGCTGCTACCATCTTTTTCTTGCTCCTCAATGGTCGTTATGACGCTAACTTGCACCTGCTCTGGGATTTCGGACCCTGGCACTTTAGACACATTTGAGACGTATGAAAAGTCGGAGCAATCTTTGGTGACAACGTAATCATCAATATAGGTTTTTTTGCAGGGCTTACCTGATTCTGACATTTGTGCCCACTTCCAATGAATAGTATAACTATATCCGTTGCCACTTACTGCTGTATTATATTCTAGATTGTTTAGGTAGCTGGCCTCCTCTTGACATTCCGACATTGCCTTCTCAAGATCTTCCATTGATTTACTGTTAAAATCAGAATAGTCGATGTTGTCACATGTAAAACTACTGTGCCATTTTAGGCCTACTGCCGCTGTACTGCCATCTGATTGATTGCATGAATCATCACTTGCGTTCACAAAATAGTTAACATACCCATTGCCCGCATTGATGGTGCCTCTTTCTTGAAGTGCTTTGATACAAGGACTGCTTTCAGATCCTGGCTGTTTGTATAGATGATTAGACACTGTCAAAAGGACATCATTCAGATCCCTGCTTTCTGTATCGTCGATAATGGGGAAATCCCAGCTATTGAAAAAAGCGGACCTATCCTCAGTATTACCACCTTTTAACTTAGACTCGTCGCTGCTGTCACAGCCAAGCATGACTAATGCTAATGCAATGCCGCCGAGCAAAAGGGATTTTTTTGAATAAAATGTTCTTCTATAATGCATCAAAGATTCCTTTTAATTATTATATACAAAATGTGGGAAATGTTTGGACTAGTCTGGTAAAAGTGTCTTTGCTTGTGGTTTCAGATTCTATTACGGCGTTAAGTGTGCGGAGTGTGACAGTGCCTGCTCGCTTTAGAAAAGTTTCCCTTACTGTTGTGTATCTACCTATGATTTCGGGGTCTCTACTTCTAGTCATTCTAGTTTCTAAATTTATCGGTAATATTTTATAATAAAAAAATATAATTTTTAATTAATTGTGTTCATTAACATAATTAGCGATGATTAATGAAAAAAATTTAAAAAATAACTCGAGGTGACTAAATATTTTAAAATATCGACTGTATTTATGTAATCTAAAAGATGCCTAATTTTCGTGAGCTAGATATGGTAATCAGCTAGCGAGTGTCACGACCCTATCATCTGGAAACCTATTTATACTCTGATTTATGTCCTCGGCGGGTATGGAGTGAATGAGAGTAATGACTGATTTTCAGTTATGTTTTGGCTTAGCTAAATGTAACTGCGTGCCGGATTTGTCTCGGTTTCCGGCCAAAGATACTTATGAATTAGCACTGGTTGATCGTGCTATTATTTGCCAAGAAAAATAAACCACTAATTTGTATCAAACAGCGACTATGAGCGAATGCCTTCAGATCATTTGCGTTGTTTGAATAGTCAAAGGTCGTGAACTACATACATAGCATGTCAATTGTAAGAACAAGCTTTATCAAAAGGGTGGGATCACGGGGTACTATCCAGAGCAGGCCATAGGCCCCAATGAGAGACTTTACACTTCCCAAACAACATCGGTGAATCCCCAATACATGGCTGACTGGAAGCCAAATCTCAGACCAGTTGCCAACAAACAGTCGAGAAGACACCCTTGGGACTCGTTATACCCTCAACATCGGAGATGGAATTAGTTACCATTATGCAACATTTTTTCCTGAGTAGGGGATGACTCTCTTTATGACTATGAAGGTACAGTCGTCTCCAGGAGGTTGCTCTTGCCAAATTAGGCTGCATTGGTTAAGTAGCTTAGCCTTTATACCCGGTTTACTGAGGTTGTCATTGAGTATCCTTTGCAGATTTCGAGGCCGAAGGCATTCGCCATCAGGTCCTTGATTCTCAATTAAACCGTCAGTATATAAAAAAAGTATCTCGCCTTCATCCAGTCGAAAAGGCGTCGGTTTGTTTTCTTTTGCTATACCGTATCCTAACATTTTACCTTTTGTTACTAGCGATTCGAAGCTGCCATCCTTCATGATAAATGGCCATGGGTGTCCTGCTGAGACAATTAAACCATCACCACTTTCCAGGTCAAATCCAACAAATAATGCCGTCATTGACCGATTTGTTTTACCGGAGATCATCGAAATAGTCCTGTCTACGGTACAGGTGATTTTATTAAGCATCACTTCCATACTTGGCTGTTCAGTCCAGTTCTCAATCTCAGCAAAGAGACCGTGTATTGCACCATAGGTTAATCCAGTCAAAATAGAAGCTGAAACCCCATGCCCAGTGACATCAGCTATAAAAACATAGAGTCTTTTATTAGCTTCGTCGTGATGATATTGATACCAGTCACCTCCGGCCTCATCAGCTGATTCAAAGTGCTGCTCAATTGAGAAGCCAGCAAGATCGGTTTCCCTCTCATCTGGAATCAAAGCTGTCTGAACGAGTCTAGCTGCTGAAAGTTGCCCTTTTAATTCTGACTTTTCTAACTTCTCGTTGAGAAGATCCAGTCTAGCTGTCGTGTTCTTTACTCGTAAGATGATCTCGTCACTGATAATCGGCTTTGCTAGATATTCGTCGGCGCCAGTATCTAATACCGATAGACGATCGTCCTGTGAAGCTCTTGCTGTGATCACGATAATTGGAATATTTCGAAGCTGCTCGTCTTGTTTACAATGCAGGATAACGTCCTCACCCGAAACATCTGGCATCATCAAATCCAGTAATATTAGGTCGACTTTCTCCTCTTTCAAAATACGCAGAGACGCTTGTCCTCCAAGAGCAACACGAACATTATAGCCACTGCTTTGCAGAATATCTTGGAGTACTTCACAATTGATAGGATTATCATCTACTACGAGAATTTTATAACCTTTTTTTTCATCGTGATTTGGCTTCATGCCGAGGTAGTTATTGCCTTTAAAAACAACCGGAATTGATTTTTGTCGAATATCAGCGGTTAGATGAACCTCACTCTGCTCGGGGACTGTGACACTAATTTTTGTGCCCTTATCAATCTCTGAGTCAACCTTTATATTTCCCTCAAAAAGATCGGTCAGTTGCTTTACCATAGTCAGGCCCAAGCCCGTTCCTTCATAAGACCTATTTGAATTTCCACTAACTTGCCTAAATTCTTCGAAAATGATTGCAAGATTCCCATCAGAAATCCCTATGCCAGTGTCTCCAACCTCGACGCACAATCTTGCCTCACTATAATCGAAATTTAGTGTTACGTGATTATCTCGATTGGGGTCTGCAAATTTAAAAGCATTCCCTAGTAGATTCTTTACTATCGTCGAAAGTTTTTCATGATCTGAAATGAATAGTAACTTTTCTTCATTTGACCAGTTTTTATTACACGTAAAAGTCCTGCCAGGTCGGGCCACAACTAGCCCTTCCGCTAGCAGCTTACTTTCTTCAACCAATTCGTCGAGGGAAATCTGAGAATTTTGAATTTTGAGTCCATCTACTTTAGACTTTGATACATCAAGAATCGTATTAACCTGACTTTTCAGGCTCAGAGCTAGTGCTTCAATTTGAGCTACTTGATTATCGAGTTTTGCCGGATTACTAGAATAAAAACCTTTTCGAATAAGCCCAGCAAACCCTAAAATTCCATTTAGAGGTGTACGAAGTTCGTGGCTGGTATTAGCTAGAAACTCATCCTTAAGCTTATTCATCTCAACCAATTCTTTGTTCTTTTCGTCGATTTTATTGCTCATTTTGACGTTTAAATGAACGATCTCACCTATGAGAAATAGGGGATAGGATATGAGCAGCGTTAGCTCGAAACTTAAAAAGTAAAATACAAAAACTGAAACGCCGAAAAATGCCAGTGTAAAATATAGTGCTGGAGGAACGTTTCTGTGTTCAAATGCGATGAACAAAAAAAGCACGGATAAAACCAGTGGTATTAGAAGATACCACCAGCCGAAAGAGAAGTCGTACATTGCTACAAAAGGTGGTATAAATGAAATAAATCCATAAATAAACACACCCTTTGTGAGGTTCACATTATCCCTTTTTACAACCAAGAAGGTTCTTCGTGTATCAGCGACCAGAAAACAAAAATAGAAGAACAAGATTGTAGCTTCGAATGAGAGGAATTGACTCGTTAAAACTCCCTCAATTGCTAGCATCAAGGATGCGTTAGATATACCAGCTAGCCCGATAAGAAGAAATATTAAATCTTTATTTACCTTTGCCAGTACTACGCATTTAATAAAAAGAATAAGTATGAACCCAAGACCAAGGTTCATGACAAAAGAAAGCGTTTTCAACTCAGATCGTACTGCCGTTTCCGATTTGTACAAACGTAAATCACTAATTGATCCTTGGATTTTAACCAGGTATTCCCTAACCCCATCTTTGACCATAAGTTTCAGAACCGGCTTAAAATGATCTTTAAATATCGGAGTATTTAGCTTTGTGTATTGATTCCCATTCCGCTCATATACAGTGGGTGTGCGAAGAAACGTCCCTTTAATCCTGATAAAAATTTCCGATTCGGATTTTCTTGGATTATAAACCCTAAGCTTCAACCAGTGATGCTGTGCCCCCCAACTCCACGCCATTGGTTTAAACCCATTAGTATCGCTAATCTCAATAGCCTCTCGCAGGGTACCTGGTTCCCAGGGATTGTGGATGTGTTCCGCATCATCATAAATACTTGCACCGTCATCAATGGCCGAAATATCTATGGAATCCAAACCCCAGCAAAGCTCAGATAGACAAAGAAACAATATCCCAAACCAACGCATTACCCCCCCCTCTCCTCGGGGTGATCGGAATAATAAAACATAACCTTAGCTCGCTCACATATTTCAGGAAATTTCTTAAGAATTTTCTAAGATAACAACAGAAATGCTAAAGGATTATTTGGGTAGAGGACCCTCTCAGCCTTAGCAGAGAAGTTTAGGATCGCTTATTAGCAATGCCAGTGTGTGCAAACTAAAACAATAGTGGCATTGACTGCTACAAAGTCATGGTTCATCTCAGTAAACATAAAAAGTGAAATTGAAGACTAATGAACGACCCATCCTATTAATATAAAGCAAAGGTGATCAGATGTTTTTTACTCACAAAAGCAAAGCTCCTTGGTGAGACATCATTACCAACTTTTTACATCTACCACGAATGGTCTAACTAACCGTGCAGATAACCATCAATCCACGACAATATCCAACCATAACCGCAATGGGCATTCCGCAAATTTTTCTATTCCACATTCCCGAAATCATTTCGAACAGAATAGGTCAGGGAGTTTGGCTGGAGGTGGAGTAAGCAGTGCGAGCCGTCAGTTGACCTAATGCATTAAACGACAATGAAGAGCTCCTAGAGGACAGAAGCTTGGAAGTCGCTTATGCTGCTATTCAAATGTGGGTAATTAAATATCCACCAGCACTCGATAAATCGGTTCATAGAAAAAAACGATCTGTGGTAGAAATGGGCGACCCCAGGAAACTGATAGAAAAGTAAAAACTATATCCGAACAACGTTATAAAGCTGGACCAGAGGTGCATTAAAAAACTAACCAGACAAATCCTGGTATTCCAGAGCTTTAAAACTGCAGTAATGCCATTGGCAGAAATAGAGATGGAGCGAATATTAAGAAAATCCCAGCCATGTTCTGGGGCTTATAAATCCAGCCATGTGCCTGAGCAGTTCCGGCTTTCAGCTGCGTAGGGTAAAGGAGAGTTGGCACAATTCCATCTTAAATCTGGATAGAGTCTTCGACAGATCCTGACACGCCGCCTGTCAAGAAAAACCAGTGGCTTTACACAGTGGAGGTTGCCAAAATTTTTTCAAAGTAAGGACCTTGGATAGATTCGACTTAAGTTAGTGAGGTATTTTGCAGGGTAACACCTGATGATAGCCTGATGCCGAGCGGATTAATGTTTAATTTAATTATAAGTGCAGAACCGATTGCCAGCTTCCTTGTCAATGTTAATATTGTTGGTTGTTTGCTGTTTGCAGAGAATATTTTGCTATCACAAGGGTTACGTTGAAATCGGCAAACGTTTTGAGCGTAGCCTACTGAAAAATCACTGAAATTCAGCTTGTTTATTTTTGCCGACAGAATACCGGCCCAAAGAATTTTGCGATAATCTAGCATTTTTTTTTATAAACGTAAAAATCACTGGTTTTGCACGAATTTTGCTAGTGGCATAGTGTTTGGAATCTCAACTGCGGGATATACCCATGAACCTCCGACGGTCCAGCCTTCTTTCAGCGATAATATTGCTCTCTAGCTTAGGGACTTTGACGAATTGTCGAGTGAATTATGGCCATAACATTCTAAGCAGTAATCAACCTACGCAAGAGTCATCTCTATATAATGTTCAGGTTTTTAATCAGGTTTACGTCTATGGTGGCCAGCGCAGATTTGATACAGAAGTTACTTTACCGGACCAGGGGTTGGGCTACGATACGGCCACCCTCTACTTGGACTTAGATTGTCCCCTGAATGATCAAGGGTTAAAAGATTGCGACTTTTGGGACCGGAAAGGGCAAATTATTATTCGCGATATGGCAAATGGTGAGGCCCAGCCTTTAAGTTATGAACTGTTGCGGTTTATGACACCATATGGTGTAGGGACTAAGCATCAATTAGATGTTTCAGACTTGCTACCGATTCTTGAGGGTAAAAAAACCATCGAGGTTTTCATCGATACTTGGGTTGGCCCAAAATCAGAGCAGGGCAAAGGTTGGCTCGTTGATTTAAAACTTTCTTATGAGCGAACAGGGCGGCGACGTCCTCTTACGGTAGTTAGCATCTTCAGTCCCGAGTCTGTGCCATATGGTGAAAGTAATCAAAAAACAGAGAAGAAGCTAAAGATTGATTCCTTACCTGACCATGGATCTGCCAAGATTTGGTCATACATTACCGGCCATGGGCAGAACGTAGGGGCTCAAGACGATAATTGTGCTGAGTTTTGTGACAGAGAGCATACCTTTAAGGTTGTCGAGACCATTAATACTCGCAGTATCTGGCGGGACAACTGCTGCCAGACTCAAACAGAGCACGAACAGAAGGGATACTGGACTTTATCACGAGCAGGATGGTGCCCAGGTGATATTGTTTCTCCTTTAGAAATAGATATTCCTGCTGTTGCAAATGGCTCTACTCTGAGTTGGACTGTTGAAAAGTGGTTAAATAAAAGTTCGAAAAAGTATGATAAGAACAACCATACGAAGCCTTATTATGAAATATCTGCTCTGCTCATACTTTTTCCCAGGGCTGAGGGTGATACGTCAGGAACATACGGTGGTTATCCTTTGTGCTCGTCCCATACATCTGATCCTGATGGCGATGCGTGGGGATCGGAGAAAGGTGTCAGCTGCCGGGTTATTTGTGAATCAGAGGAGTCCGACCATGCTGGGGATGGCTATGGCTTCGAATTTGGTAAGAGCTGTTTCTCGCGAAAGGGCAACCTGTTTGAATTTTGAGGGGAGTGGATGCCTTCCTGCTAAATCCCATAATGGCCTACTCTCATCGAGGCCGCTGGTTTCGCTACAAGTCAGAGCTGCGGCTCCAGTGACGCATATCAACACGGTTTAGAGTATCTTTGAGTTTTTCGTAACTTATCTTAGTTTTCTAAAATGCTTATCTATCATGCCAAAACAGCTACCCTATTTAGGAAAATTAAGAAACAACCTTCTTGGGGCTGACTAATACATGAACTCCAAAGATTGAATGCCTTACCTACAGTCTAGATATATCGTCGAAAGATAACTTGACTCACAGTCTTTGAAGTTAATTATACCTGATATCTTGCCATTTCTATCCACAGCTTAGCAGCTGAATTTTGAATAAAAAAAATATAACATCCTGATAATATTGATGTTTCCAAGGATGTCAGACAAAAACACATACCCTTCACTTAAGTATTTCATAAATTGGACCGTTTAATTCTAAGTAGGAGATAGAAGTGAAAAAGGAATACACGCAGTATTACAATACTCTGCTCGACCCAATTGCCCTATTCGTGCATCTGGATCATCCGGCAGTATTTTTCAACAAGGTATATGAAGAGTGGACACCAGAGTTCACAGGCTCTAGTCTCATGGAAATATTAGAGCAACTCGGATCGAATAAAGCTATTTTTGAGAAGAAAATAGGTAAGAAAAAAGTCCTCAAGTGTAGCTACACCCTAAAGTCAACTAAATATGAACGCATGCCGGCAGAGTTCCAGTTATATCAGACAGAAATTAACAACCAGTTGTTTTACATGATTCATGGCCGAGATATGATGTTGGCAGCTGAAAAAGAAGCTCTTATGAGAAACTTTTCTGCGATCATAGAGGAAAATAATCAGAAGCTTCAGACCTCTTTGTCTATTCAAAAAGAAATGAGTGAGAGAATAAGAAATATTCTCGATAATATCCATCAAGGAGTCCTAACATTTGATGCGTCCTACACTATCGATGACGAGTTTTCGCCTTATCTTGCTTCGATATTTCATATTCCAAGAGAAACTCTATCTGGAATCGACATCAGAGAACTCTTGATATCACCGGCCGACTTACCTAAAAGTATAAAAGATCATATTGTCGAGATATTAAACGCATGCGTCGGCGAATCCAAAGAGAACTGGTTTTTTAATAATAAAAACTTGCCAAGGTCACTCCGGGTAATTATTAATGGGGAAACAAGATTTCTAGAGTTAGATTGGGTTGGTATTGAAGATGGTAACGCCCATATCCACCAGGTTCTTTTATCTGTCAGAGACCTATCGGAGCAGAAAAAACTTCAGTCGGAAATTACCAAGCACAAACTGGACTCACAAAGAGTCGCAGAAATGTTTGATCAATTCCATGGTGGAGAAAATAATCGATTAGATATTTTCATGAAAGACTCAGAAAAATTTAGCCTTCTAATTGAGAAAGTACTTTCAAAACAGGTATCACCAGCCGGAAACATACTCGAGATAATGCACACCATAAAAGGTAATGGAAGATCACTTAAATTTCCTAGAATTGCAGAACAATCACATAAAGTAGAAGAGCTTTTGGAGAATGGCCCTAACCCGGAACACATTACTAACGAGATCAGCATAGCCCTTGTTGAATTAAAAAATGAGCTCCAAAGTTATCAAAAACTTTATAAGAGCATGTTCAAAAAAAATCTGAATGTATATCCAGTGAATCGATATTCTCTGGCGGGTATCGTGGACCACCATATTACCGATATAAGGCAAAGGCTAACCACCAAAGGCCTCAACCTTGAAGAACTGCAAATTTCAGATAAAGTGATTGACTGGCCGCCGCAGCACTATAAGCTCATCAACGACTTCCTAATACATGCCCTCAACAACACAATAGATCATGGATTTTTGGGTGCCATAGACAACAATAAAAGCCTTCCGCCTCCATCGATTTCAATATCAGCTTCAATAACGTCGAACAAAAGTATTTTACTGACTATCGAAGATAATGGAGCAGGTATAAAAGCTGAAACCTTAACTAAACTAGCTAAAGAGTATGGCTATGATGAAAAAAAACTGACTAATTTGGAGGACGTTCTGTTTTTCAGCGGTGTATCTAATATGAACGAAAACACCTTAACAAGCGGCAGAGGCATTGGCTTAACGGCGGTTCATTCTATGGCTAAAAACGTGGGCGGGTTCGTAACTGCTGAAGCTGCAAATCGGGGCGGTTTTCTCCTTACAATTTGCTTTCCACAGGAAGCGCGACCCACACTCAACGCCCAAAAAATAAGCGTCTAGCCAACCAAATAACCGGCACCTTGACCATTGGTAAAAGATTCCTAACCAAAGAGTGTCATCTGCGCTAACCTGCCAGATCTCGATTTATAATGTCATCTTTAACACCTAGAACTACTCCCATAACAGTTGCTACATCGGCAGGCTCGACACCTGCCTCTTCAAGAGCTTCCTGTAATAAGCTACCCACCAAGAGAAAGTCCTCTTTAGTAATATTCAATTTTTGATGAGACGCTGCAAGGCTGCGGCCGGTATAGTTGTCGGGGCCACCCAGAACCTTACAGAGAAACTTTGTCTGATGATCCATAAGAACTTCCCATTGTACTTTTGAAAAGTACTTATCCAACGTTTCTTCTTCCCGCACCTTTTGATAAAAATTATGCACAATTGAAGATATTACAGGAAAACCCCCATATTTTTGATAAATTGAGCCCTCCATAAAAGATTTCCTTATACAAAACTGTTAGCACACTAAGAGCCGCCAAAAAACACGTTACCGAGATAAGCTGAGATCGACAAATAAAAGTTTAGACCAGGGGCCTACAGACCATCGATTGTTAATATCTTAACATATTAAGATTGATAAAATTGCATAATGTTGCAAAACTTCACCAGGTAGCAAAAAAGGTTGAAGCGACACATGCTGGTAAAAGCCTCAGCGCCCAAGCCGCAAAATGTCTCGTAGATCAAAGTGATTCCAATGATAAAAATGGTGATGCCGGTTATGGGCAAAATAGAGTTTCAAAAAACTCCTGGAAAAAATACAAAATTTTTTCCTGACTATATTAAAGGATAATGAGTGGGGAACAAGTTTTTGTTAAGCAATATTTTATCTACACATATCTGCGAATTTGCGCAGAAAATGGCGAGAAAGATGCTGTTTGGAAAAGGATCAAAATAGGCAAAGAAATGAATCTGCGGCCCGATGTGAATCTGAAAAATAATGTTCATAATAGATGACAGCTACCAGAGTTTTTAGCAACACTGCCACCCGCTCCTCAATTTCAGCTTGCTGTCGATCAGATTCAGCAACTCACAACCTATCATTCGGACTCTAAAACATCGGCAATATTAGTTGTTAGGCCTCCAAACGAGGAGTGTATTTGTTTATAAGATATGTGAGAGTATAAAATATTGCAGACCTTCGCCTTGATGGGTGGGGAGCTCAAAGGTCTTCTCAATTAAGCTGACTAGCTGATTTTAGGTAAGGTAGCGAACCTAATTAAGCTTGAAATGAAGCCTTGTAAGGAAGAGTCCTCTTCTCCAAACACGCTAAGAGAGATCTCTTGATTGCCATTCACTCCCATCGGATTTTTGTAAACAAGCTCAATGGCATGCAGGCTTGCGAATTGCACAATGACCTTATACTCTGTTTCTTTACCTGCGATGTTGCTACACATAATCTGGCTAGGATCGGACTCAGGAAAGTGTTCCTCATAGAAACGTGTTGTAAACTCCTCAATGGCATCACAATGATCAGCGAGAGGATAATCATTAAGGGAAGCATTAGCTAAACCTTTGACATCAAGAGGGTTCTTTTTCAACTCGGGATCGACTCCTGGGTTTGTCCGCTCTGGAGCCTGATCTATTAAATCTTCTTGCTGATCTTTTTCAGCTTTTACAACTTCAGAGTTTGGGGGAGTGAAGCTTCTGTCAGCTCTTTTTTTCGGCTTTATATCTACAAAACATGCGGTCGATGTGGCAATGGAAGTGAGAAATACGAGCTCTTTGATCATGGGGTATCCTTGGTTTTCATTTTTTCGCTGTTACTTGTTCCAAAGATCAAGCAACCAGTAAATTATGCCTAGCTTACACCAGGCAGTCAACAATATTATGTTTATTATGTGAGGATGGTTTGCTTATGATAACAAGGTAGGACTGGCCCATAACGGGTAAGGTATTAAGTATACAATTTAAAAACCCAAGATGAGTAGTACTCTTGTCAAAAATACCTAAGATGCACTTGCTTCACCTGATTCAAATTGCACAAAATATTTTTCTTCGTACTTGTAAATATCAATCGCACACAATAACCCCATGATTTCAGGATCATATGCATGTATAATAATACTTGATGCGATAGCGAGAAACTTATCAGTATCCCCATGATAGGGGCAAATACACTGTGTTTGAATACCTGCCCTCCTTGCGTCAATTCACTACTCACAGCAGTATTAGGGAGGAAATCGCTCCAATAACAAGTAGGATCACCCCCAACCAGAGACCATTAGGCGTATAAAAAAAATCAGCTGGTGCACTCTTAGTATTTAAACATACCATACCACCTCCGGCCTGCTTTTTGGCAGGCGCACCATTACAGAACCAGCCTTCTTTATAATTTTGGTTCAGGACTAATGAAATATTGGGGTCCACTTTTCCTCTGTGAGAAAGAGTGATTGCAGAAGGACCAAATAAGATCTCAGTAGTGCTTTTATCAGCCAGGTCATTCGATCTAATCAACGATTTCTTGGTTTGAAAAGGGTCATAGGCATTGATCATTGATCTTCCCGCTCCTATCCCCGAAGCCATAGGCAAATAACCTTGCCAAGGACTGGTCTTCCAATCGAGAGTGATTTCATCATTTCTGGACAGCAATGCAGGCGACTCATGAGGAAATTTTTTGAAGCCGCCCACCAGCAGTGATGAGTTAACAGCAGAAATATCAAGACAAGAAATTACAGCAGCAACCGTTATAGGCAAAACAACAAACCTGTGAAATCGATGACGCTCTATATATTTAAACAGTCGAAACAGGACCAGACTAAACACAAAGGTCAAGGGAATCAGGAACCGTCCCAACACCCGAACATTATCGTATAATGGAACACTTTCCAGCCCATCATACAGAACACCACCCGCAAAACTCGCTCCTAACACTACGCCACCAATCAATAAGATATTTGCAGGTAACAGGAGATCAAAAGTAAATCTACGCCTCTTAAGAAATTCCCGACAAATGACAACACATCCCAGACCGACCAATAGCAATGGGAAAAAACCTATGTAAGTACCATATTCATACCAGCCATAATCTAAAGGATATTCGGTACCTGCCGTTGATATTTGGTCAATATTAACTCTCCTAACGAAAAAATCGTAAATCGCATTTAGGGAATTAGACTCTCCTTCAGGCATCTGCCGGAGATCGACTGTGGACGGCGCATTCATGAAAAACCAGGTAGGAACAAGCTTAGGAGCACTAAAACATATGGTAAAAAACCCGATTAAGATAGCATTCTGGAGAACCTTCAGCCTGAGAGCAAATATCGATAAGAACAGAGACAACACCACCGGTAAAAGGACATAAGGGATCGAGCTAATCCCTCCCCGGTAAACAATCAAAGAAAATATGCATGATGCGAAAAGAATGGACTTCCTGGGCTTAAGACGAATGGACTGCAAGTAAAAATATGTACCCAAAGGATACAGAAAAAATGAACCAAATGAAAAATGCCCGACCAAAAAATGAAGGGCGTGGGTCGAACTCAGTGTAAAAGCCAAACTCCCTAATAAAATAAAAATAGGATTCTTGATTTGAAAAATATTACGACCGATCAAAATCATTCCGATTGTGGAAATAATGCTTAAAAAGACATAGTCGATCTTGGCAGCCAAGCTCATTGAAAGAAACGGTGAAAAGAGATAGGTAAAACTTATAATCGGAACCTGCGGGTTAGCCCACAAGTCATTGCCTCCGCAACACCAAGGATTCCAGAAAGGTAATTGTGCATAGTGATAAATTGACCTATGGACTGAAGATAGGAACATAAGCACCATATCCCAGTCCCAAGCACCCGTCTGCGAGTATGTCTGAAGCATAGGCAGACTGGTTGCAAATGGAATTAATACGCCGAGCAAAAGGACGAAGGTAGTCGAGTGAAACAACGCGACCCTATTTGAGAACAAATCTTTCATCTTTTCCCACTTATTCGCCGAAAACCTGGAATGCAAGATTTTCAGTTTTTTTAAAGTTTGCATCATGAGCTCCCATTAATATCTAGAGCATCAACTCTATTCTGACTCCGATTCTACCGCAATTGTTTACTCAAATCATTCTTTTTTTGTGAAGATCTAATAAGAGCGTTTGATCATTCTACCGGTCCTTGAAGCTAACGGAGAGATCCCGCAGAAGAATTTCATGCAGTCTTTCCTTTTCATATAACATAGACGGCCAAAATAAAATGTATTACTCCAAAGTGCATTTTTCTAATTAAACCAACAAAGCCAACAAAGCCAACAAAGCCAACAAAGCCAACAAAGCCAACAAAGCCAACAAAGCCAACAAAGCCAACAAAGCCAACAAAGCCCCATACCGCTAAAATACCTACCTTATCGAAACTAACTAAAGAAATTTTTACCGAATGACGACTTTGCTCTAGGCAACTGAGACAACGATAGCCTAAGAATATTAATTCCTTAATTGTAAGGATTTCACCTTCTATCAATCTCATTTACCACTTTTGTGAGACAGCGGCTGTACTTGTTCCACAAGGTCCTATTTGCAAGGAGAAAAGATGCTATACAGATGTCATAAACCGACCGTTTTCCGCATATATATCTGCTTCGCAGTACTAATTTCATCTTTGAGCTGCGCCGACCAGGGCCTTGAAGAGGATACTGAAGAAACTGACGCAGCAGCAGCTGGCGGCAGCATTCCAGTTGCAAAACCAATCATGGGCAGAGCACCGCAGGCCACAGCCAATACTGACCCTCTATCGGGCAACACTGAAGGCACCACAGTTATCCCTGCGCCCCCTCCAGTATCTGTATCAGAAGGAATGACCTGCAACTATAATGGCGAAGCGGTTTCAGCAGAAGGTACCCTGACAAGAAAAATGTATGCAAACGCAAATGTTGGCTACGGCGGTAGCTGTGCTAGCGAAACACAAACCGGCACCTGTAAATCTGGCACGATGATTTGGGATGGCAGCTTCTCAAGCACAACTTGCTTGGGAGCTCATTTATCATAACTGCGGCCTCAAAAATGATGGGGCGGCATACTGCTGGGGATACTGGCGTTATGGCATCCTGGGTGATGGCGATACTTCTGCTCATGATGCGGCTAATCCAACGGCAGTTATTGGCAGCCAGCGCTTTACTTCGATATCATTAGGTGCTTCCCATACCTGCGGCTTAAAGATGGGAGGATCCGCTTTCTGCTGGGGATCTGGCTATAGAGGCAAGTTGGGGGATGGCGATACTTCTGCTCACGATGTCGGTACGGCCACAAAAGTCATAGGAGATCAGACTTTCACCCAGATAGCGGCCGGCGGTGAACATACCTGCGGCATCAAGGCAGATGGGTCGGTCTACTGCTGGGGGTACGGAGAGTTTGGTACGCTAGGCGATGGAAACACGGCAGATCATGGTGTCGCAACACCCTCACTTATTCCATAAAACTTTGTGCTAGCTGTATAGAAAAAAACCTTCCAGAAGTAAATTCGGAAAGATCGTAATCCTCCCCGAATCAGATGACCTATTCAAAGACCTCAGGAGTATCGATATGGCTACAAAAGCCTTTATAGCTGTTAGCGATCGCCTTCGGCGCTAATGTAGAATAGATTCTAAACATTATAATGAGATCATGGCCAAAGTAACAAAAGTCTAATTCAAGCAAATAAAACTTAGCTAGCTCTAGTTATTGCAAGCGCACGCCCTATCGGCGCCATTATCGGCACCGGCTGTGGTTGTCGAAGTATCTCGGTAGTAGCTACCACTATATATATGGCAGCCATTACTGTAGCTACTAGTATTAGATGCACTGTTATCACTGCCACCTAGTGCATCAAGGACTGCTTCACAGTTCGAATTACTGCCATCGCTACCGGCATAGGTTCTCGTCGCTTCATTGTACCCGCCACGACTTGAGCAGGTATTGGTGCATGAATCAGCATCACTAAGATACCAACAGTACCCTCCGACTGTTACTCCGCTGCATCCCCCTAACGTAAAACTACCGCTCACCTTAACAGAGTAATTTTCGAAAGCATCAAGAGCATAAACGTCGTAGTGATAGGTATTGCCGTCTGTAACTGTAGTGTCAGTCATGCTGACGCTAGAGATTCTTGCTACGATGTAGTTATCTCCGTCCCAAGTATCTGCAGCGTAGACAACACCATCAGTGGGGCTGAAGTCGGGGGCGGAGCCCTCTCTACGCACAACCAAATACTCAGCAGTATCACCACCGCCGTCTGCATAGGAGATACCAAGCTCGCCTGAGGACCCACCATTCAAGGAGAGAGATATAGGCGCATTTGGCTCTGTTTGAGGTGTAGCCGTCCCGCCAAAAGTGTGGGTATGGGTCGCATTCGATGTGTTCGCTCCCGTAACTGCGGAACTGGCGATATCAGTCCAAGAACTGCCGTTATCGGAGTATTGTAAGATGTAGTCATCGGGGGAGCCGTCGTTGCCACCGCCAACCCATCCTGTAACCTTCATACCTGTAATAGTTTCAGCATCGCCTGACCCAAAATCCACCCCTAGCCAGGCAAAGCTGGAGTTGTGATTATAGTCACCACTCGTTTCGAATTGATTCTGAGCGCCCACCCATTGGGAGGAACTACTAGAATCGAAGGCGTTGTATGCAGCATATTGTGAACTACCGCTGTAATTACCACTGGCATCGGCAGTCGCAGTATTGCCGCCAATGCTGCCAACAAAGTCGCTGCTGATATCATTGCTTTGCCAAGTATTGTCCCACTGAAACTGGAGGTTCGATATTTTCGCATAGCCAGCACTTCCCGAAAGTGAGGTGATTTTTAACCGATAGTATCGATGTTCGTTGAGGTCAGTTGGCGTCAGAACACCATCTTCTATCTTACTAGAATAGTCATCAGTGGAGTTGTAGGCATAGACTGCATAGTAATAAAGACTTGCACCTGAGATACCGCTATCCGAACATGATGTCGAAGTTGTTTTGCAAACGATGTTATTGGAACCCAGAGCATAAGAAGTGCCATCCACTGGTGTGAAGTTAATCGGCGAAGTATCGCGGATCACGATAAAGCCAAAGGTAGTTCCTCCGCCTGATGACCAGTTCACATTGATATCGGTACCAGCGGTGAAATTGAGACCTATGGGATCACCTGGTCGCGTGGCCCCAAGTACCACGTTGATTCCTGCTGAGCAGCTAGACCAATCAGACAAACCAGCACCATCTACCGATTTGATCTTGAAGTAATAGATATCGTCTGCAGCTACTGTAAATGCTGTTGAAGATACCGTCGCAGATAGACCTGTTATGGGAGAGCCATAGGCCGAGCTACAGGTACCGTTGGTAAACACATGCATTTCTTGACTTCCGATATCCTTTGACGAGGATACCGTCCACTGACCAGTGATAGTGTAGCTAGTAGAGGTACCGCCTTCTATCCAGCTGGGGAAAGTAGCGCCTTCTGGCGCTGTGCTATCGGTTACGGCCATTGAGCTGCTCACACATAGCGATGTGGCAGAGTTGCCTTTGTTGTCAGTGCTTTCGATATCGAACCAGTAACTAGTATTGCCGGCTGTCACGCCAATAGCTGATGAGGTTGCAGCAGCACCCAAAACCACGGTTTGACTGGCCTGCACAGAACAACTTGCGTCGGTATAACCTCGCACAGTTTGAGCAGCAAGGTCGCTTGATGCAGACGGAGTCCACGTGGCGATGCCGACACCATCTGAGTAGGCACTGCTATCCCAGGCCAAGCCAGTGGCATTCACAGGCGGTGTGGTGTCAGTGCTGACGGCAATCCCAGCCGAACAGCTGGAGTCCGAAATATAGTTGTTGCCATCTATCGACCGAATTTTGAAATAGTAGTTAGTATTATCGGTAGACACCGCAAAAGCAGAAGATGTCGCCGAGGCACTAAGAGTTAATTTCGAACCGTCCTGATAATAGCAAGCACTATCCTTGTAAACCCAAAGTTCTTGTGAAGCTAGGTTGTCGGTGCTCTTCGCCCATTGAGCTGTGATATTTAAAGTATTATGGCTGACTCCTTCCGACCAGCTTAAAGATGTTGCTGCTGCAGGTTCCGTTGGCGATACCGAGGTACTCCACTCTAAAATGACATAACCATTGGCACCATCGTGAGTGACTGAGGAGTAGGATGTGTTTTTGTTGGTACCAAGCCCGCCGGTAGCGTAGCTCAAAGACTGATCGGTGTTATGGGGGTATCGACCACTCCCTTGTTGAACAGTATCACCTAGACAAGCGCCACCACCGCCGCCGCCACCGGGATCAGAAAAGGGAATGCTGGCAGGTGTTTCACCATTTCCGTTACAGCCATCACCGCCTTCGCCGCCATCGGTGTTATGGTTGTCGTCACCTTCTCCACCACCACCGCCACCGCCACCGGCTGCGATGACCACATTGCTGGAATTTAAAGTAACCAAAGTGGCGCCGCCGCCACCGCCACCGCCGTGGTCGTTGTCACTGGAACCACCACCGCCACCACCGTAGCGGCCTGCTCCACCGTCGGAGCCATAATCGACCCCCGAACCACCTATGCCGTAGCCACTGCCCACAGAACCGGAGCCGCTACCGCCGTTTGAACTATTATTCGCAGCTCCTTGCCCACCAGAATAGGCACCCCCACCTCCGGAGCCCCCGCCGCCGGCTCCTTCACCACCTAGACCGATGGTAATATCGACATCGCTGGTACTCGAAAGGCCGGTCATAGAATGCTCCACATAACCACCAGGCCCACCATCCCCCCCCCTTGTTAATGCCATCGCTTTCGTTTAGTTCTGCAAGGCCTGCACCACCGCCGCCACCCCATGCTTTAATGGTTAGCAGATCGTAGTTGCTTGGGGGTGTAATGTTGGTTGTATTAACTGTGTATGCGTTTGTAACGGGTGGTAAAGGGGCAATAGCCTCAGTTATGGTTACGCCAGCTACACTTGGACTAAGGGGAATAGCATTGGTGGGCGTGCCCATAATTATAGCGATATCCTCGATGTATTCATCAGGGACGAGATCGGCAAGAATGTTAAAGTTAATTGTCCCTGTTGTGCCAGAACTAATCACTACATTACCATCAGTTAGATCGTGATCACCAGATCCTGCTGTGCCTTCAACAGTGAAAGGTATGGTCACCGTTGAACTGTAACTTTTACTCAGCGTGACGTTGATTGTGACTGGTGTGCTATCGGAAGTATCCGAGGAAGATTCTGATGCACCATAGGATACAAAATTGTCCGTCTCTGATAGGTACTCAGCCTTGACCCAGTCTGAAGATTTGACCGTAGAGTCGATTCTAACCTCGTCCATCTTGGCGTTCATTTCTTGTGAACAATTATCACAAGCTTCGCCGATCCGGAAATTCGCCGCAGTACCACTGAATGACACACCTGACTGTGATTCTACCAAAGCACCATCTTGATAAACACTTATTGTACCGGAATCATATACCATATTAATCTTATGCCATGTATTGAGAGACAGGCTATGATTATTCGAGGTAGACTGAACGGTGTCTCCGTAACCCCAGAAAAATTCGTCACTACTGGTTATGCCAAACCAAAGCTCTGCTCCATCAGTTATCGTTCCGGTTGTTTGACCAGAAGATAATGAGCTAAAATTTAGCCACATAGATAGGCCTTTGGATGCAGATGTTGGTTGGATGTCAGTTTCAATATTGTCATCATTACCGCTCAAATCAGCAGCCGTACCAAGGTTGGTTTGATTGAAAGAAACGCTATCGTTAACCCCGTCAACGCCAGTAACTGAGTTACTCACTGAATCCAGATGCCAAACAGCCTGATAGTTATTTTCCCAAGTAGCCCCCTCAGCTTCCGCAGAACTTGCTGACGGGTTGTTATAGTACAGCCATATATGATCAGTATTCGAACTAGCATCGATCTGGGGAATTTCAACCCAAACATAAGATTCTCCCGATTCATCCCAAAGCTCAACATCATGAGAGAGCAGGCTAACACCATCAGCATCGGTAAATCTTAAATCTTGGCCAGAATCCCTCGTTTCAGAATAGTTGATTCTGGATGAATTTAACTTTACTAAAAGAGGGAAATTAATCAAATTTTCGCTTTGGTCGCTGTTATTAATGGTAACCTTTATCCGATTTGAAAAGTTTGTATCATACCAGAGGCCACCACTGGGTTCCGGAATGGTCTGGGCTGTAGGGGCTGAAAAGCTTACGGTGGGATAAATTTCGATATCCATACTTGTGGAACAGGAGCTAGCCGCCGAGTTGCCAGCCAAGTCTACGGAGGTGACCATAAAGCTATAGCTTGCTAAGTCATCACCCGTGAAGATGTCTGTGGTATCGGTGCTGTTCTTGGTGACGGGCGAACCATAAGCTGTCCCACACCCTGAATCCGCGTAGTATTGGATTGACTGACTAGCAAGATCGCTATCGGAAGATCTAACCCAGGTGGCAGTGATGGTTCTTTCGTAGTGACTTTCACCTTGAGCCCATTCTGGATTAGTAGCTATAGGAGCAGAAGCGTCTAAGGTTACTGTGCTTGATGATGAGATCCAATCGCTGTTATTACCGGCCAAATCTTGCACTCTAGTACAGGCGAAGTAGGCTATGTCCTGGGTAAGCCCTGAGTAAGTTACACTGCCAGTACTGCTATTATCAGTGTTGTTGCTACTAAGACATGTGCCGCAGGCAGAAGTTTGACAAAGTTTAGTCTGGTGGCGTCTTATATTTGAATCTACACCGACAGTATAAGTGACCGCAACACTATCAGAGCCCACATATGCAGGTACGGTCACGTTGTCTGGATTAGTGGGATCTGTCGTATCTACCACAATGGTCTGATTGTCCGAGATAGAACCGGCAGTTCCAGGACTCACAAGAGTCCGAACAGTATCATTTCCAGCATTATCTTTGATGGAACCACCACTAAGTAAGAGTGCCGCTGTGTTCGAATAGTCGAGAGCGTTACTGTCCTCGCTAGAGGCTACTGTATAGATGAAAGTCCAATTAGAGGAACCATTTCCACTTGAATAGTCCACTAGTGCACCGCTATTGAGAGCAATTTGAGGTATACCTGTCACATACATAGGTTCAGAGAAGGCCACCACAACATCAATCGTATCGCCTGCCCTGTAGTAGTCATCGGCACTCGATGATGTGATACCGGTGACAGTCCCTGCAACGGCGTCAACAACAAGAGCTTTACTGCCCGCCAATGCCGACACAGAACCAAGGGATGGTAGATTAAGGTTGGCGGTATTGCCATACT
>Ga0099800_1023_pt1 | contig 48898 bp, 48 predicted proteins | sample Uncmet6_SortRC_1_FD_89868 | JGI IMG/M metagenome (GOLD analysis project Ga0099800, IMG submission 89868) | Marine eukaryotic communities from CALCOFI LINE 67, Pacific Ocean - CN11_C50_N6_SortRC_1 | ecosystem: Environmental > Aquatic > Marine > Oceanic | place: Pacific Ocean: Monterey Bay... | reverse complement strand
ATCAAACCACGTAAACCAAAATAATAACCATCAAATGCAATGCGATAAGTCTTGGCGGTTTTTGAAACAGTGATGCTACTCCATTGTCCAAAGCCAGCCGATGTAACATATTCGCCTTCAATTGTATTGCTGACTTTTGGCAATGTGAGCTGTTTTAAATTGTATTGACTGACTTTGGAGTCTGGTGTCAGTAAAAACCATGCTCTGGCCCACAAGGGTTTGCCTAATTTGGCATAACTTAAACCGACATTATTTTGAGCAAGCGCGACATCGTGGTCATTAAACGTATTATTACTATCTTCCGCATTGAACTGGCAAAATTGTGTCCATGCGGCCTGATGTTCAAAATATTCAATAGCTTTGGCGTATTGCTTTTGGTCGTAGTATTTTTTACCCAAAAGCGCATCACTTTTGACTTTGGCGCAGCCTTGCTGTAATTCCTGTTCAAAACTGAGCTCGGCAAAGCTAAGCGGTGAAACCAAAAGGCCACAGGTTAAGCATGCAAAAAGAGAATATTTTATTTTCATTGTTGAGCAAGTGTCGTTTAAATATTTATTCTAAAATTCTTTGCTTATAAAGAAAACCACTGCTCTGTAAACCAGTACAAGGCAGTGGATAAGGATTTCATGCGAGAAGATTAAGCCTCAATCATCACAGCATAAGGGAAAGTATAAACATCACAATTAGGTCCTGAGCCAATCCGATCAATCACTGCAAAATCGCTCGGAGATTCAAGGGTTAGCAATGGATGATGCCAAGTTCCAGCACGATAATTGACACCTTGAGAACCATCGCTGATAAAAGCATGAATCTGATCAATATCGGGCTGCTGTGCATTTAAACTGGGCGCAACAACAATCAGAAATGCTTGTCCCTGCATCGGAATAAAAGCCTGAGAGCCGTGGGGATGGCGCTCTAACATCTGAATAGTCAATGGTAGCGTGGTGGTTTTAATATTGCGGAAAATACTAATCCCAGCCTTGGCTTCACCCTGAATTTCAGTTTCGACCAGACCATGATAACGTTCTGTATGGGCATCATTGATATGGAAAAATTCATGCCCTGTACAGCCAATCACTTCGCCGAAAGGGGCGAAGTTTTCATTGGTCAGCGACAAAATTTTAATCACAGTTTTTGACATATTGTTCTCGGCTTAAGCCCGTTTTCCCCAAAGACGAATACGACTAATTCCACCATCTGGAATCATATTGACACGGATATGAGAGATTTTTTCATGCGCTAAAATGTCATTGATATAGTCATGAATATGATCCATTTGCATATCCTGAGCATTGAGCAGGAATGGCCAGAACATACTTTGTGGAATCAGTTGCGGGTCGGTTGCATCTTCAATATAAACCGCTTGAATCGATACTTGCGCAGGATAGTTGCCCTTAAAGTGTGCGGTATCAATTTCAATTTTCTCAATTTTCCCTGCTTGTCCCAGTGCCAAAATACACCAGTCGAAGCCTGGCGCACGACGACGTTTGGTTTCCCAGCCATCACCCATATTGATGCCACGTCCGGGATTGATCAGGTTACGGGGATGACCAAAGTGTGCGTCACTATAGGCAATCACTCGTCCGCCATTTTGCAAAGCTAACAAATCAAGCGTTTCTGTGCTATTCGTGCTTTGAATTTGTACTTCACCATAGATGCGTAAACGTGCTACACCACCATCTGGAAAAATATTAATACGGATATGGGTAAACACGGTTTGGTTTTCAATATCAAAAATATGATGCTGACTCGGCCCCAAAATACTGTTGGCTAAAATGGGCTGCCATAGTGCATTTTGAGTGTCATCATTTGGTGCATAGCAGCCCTCTAATGAAGCAGAAGCAGGGTAGTTTCCTGTAAAGAACGTGGTATCGACATCTACTGCCTTGATTTTACCTGCAACGCCCAGTTTTATGATACACCAATCATAACCAGAATGACGTTTACGGCGGGTCTCCCATCCATCCATCCATTTGCCATGATCATCGAATTTATCTTCGACAAAAATAGGCGCTTCAAATTGCAACATGCGTTTTGCTTCTGCAAAAAATTCATCTGAACATTCAACAATTTGTGCGCCAATACGGCTATCTGCCAGATTGGTTAGGGAGTGCAGTTGATTTGGAAGTTCAAATGCGGGGGCGAGAAGCGTAGCCATAAGTGATATACCATTATTTGCAATGAGATGATAAAAGTTTAATTGAATACGGGTGCATTTTTACCTCAGAATGAGAAAAAGTGCATCATCATTGCACTTTGCTATGCAGGGTATATGCCAATTCCAATAATAGGCTGTATTTCCCTACACATGGCATGGTTTTAGCTATAACACGGATAATGTTGCAGGATACATAAGGGGGATTACACAATGAATATTGTTATTATCGGTGCAGGTATGGGCGGTTTGACGACTGGAATCGCATTGAAAAAATTTGGGCATCAGGTCACGATTTATGAACAAGCCGAGCAAATTCTTCCTGTCGGTGCTGCAATTTCATTGTGGTCAAATGGCGTAAAATGCCTGAACTATTTGGGGCTGGGTGAGCAAGTGGCCAAGCTTGGTGGGGTCATGGATCAACTGGCTTATGTCGATGGTTTGACTGGCGAAGTGATGACCCAGTTTAGCTTGCAGCCTTTGATTGATGAAGTTGGACAGCGTCCTTATCCCGTTTCTCGTGCCGAATTACAAAATATGCTGATGGATGAATTTGGTCGTGAAGACATTCATTTGGGCAAACGTATGGCCGCACTGGAGGATCAGGGCGAACAGGTCGTGATCCAGTTTGCCGATGGTTCAAATACCAGCGCGGACTTGTTAGTGGGTGCTGATGGAACGCATTCAATCACCCGTGCCTATGTGCTGGGTGATCAAGTGGAACGCCGTTATGCAGGTTATGTCAACTGGAATGGCTTGGTAGACATTTCTGAAGAATTGGCCCCTGCTGATCAATGGACCACATTTGTAGGGGAAGGCAAACGTGCCTCGTTAATGCCTGTAGCAAACAATCGTTTTTATTTCTTTTTAGATGTGCCATTAGACGCGGGGCTTGAAAATAATAAAGCCCAATATCAAGAAACTTTAAAGGGCTATTTCACAGGCTGGTGCGCACCTGTTCAACAGTTGATTGAACGTCTGGATCCGCAAAAAACCAATCGCGTTGAGATTTGTGATATCGAACCGTTTACCCAGTACCATAAAGGGCGTGTGGTCATTGTTGGTGATGCCGCGCATAGCACCACGCCTGATATTGGTCAGGGGGGGTGTCAGGCGATGGAAGATGCGATTTATCTGGCGCGTTCGCTCCAGATCAATACATTGGGGGTAAGTGATGCATTACGCCGTTATCAGGACAAACGGAATGAACGTGCCAATGAGCTAGTTTTACGTGCACGTAAGCGTTGTGATGTAACCCATATGAAAGATGAACAGGTGACATTGTCTTGGTATGAAGAACTGCGTCAGGAACAAGGTCCACATATCATGCGCGGTATTATTAATAATATCGTAGGTAATCCGCTGGATTAATGCGCTGTGCTTCGACTTCTTTCATCCTTGTCTATTTCTCTTCGATACGGAGAAATAAAAGGGGCTGATGAAAGAAGTCTCTTGAAGATTCATTTTAAAATAAATTTTAAAGACAGCCTCGGCTGTCTTTTTTACATTTGGTAATTATCGTATGACAAATCGTTAAGCACTTCGTATTTTAGTCACGTTAAGCTAAAGACAAATAACGATGATATGAGTACATAATAATGAATGCGATCTTGCTTGCAATAGAACCCAATGATCTCGAAATTTTAATGATTGAAGCTGAAAGCTTAGATGAGATTTATCATGCGACCTCGATTCGTTCAAAATTGAATCTGGGCGAAACATGGCAGGCACTACATGCGCTCTTAACCAAAGATCTAGACCAACAACATGCGCTTCAATTTGCGATAGAAGCCGAATATGCTTTTTCTCATCCTTCTTTGAGTGTGGCTCATGTACGATACAATCCTGTGATTGAAGTTGATGAGATTGCCAAAGCATTAGAGCAGATTTCGATGGATGATTTTAAACATCGTTATGATCCAGCGTGGTTAAACCAACACAAGCTTTTCCCGTTTCAATGGGGGCAAAGATGTCGATAAAGAGCAGCGTGAACTACTGATGTTATTTGGCCAGCTTAAAAATTTTTATGAGCTGGCAAAGCAACATAATCATGCGGTGATCAGCTTGCAAAGTAAGCAAATTATGTCAGATGTATATTATATGACTCAGGCTTCATCTAACTGACGTTGCATCAACACCAGATCACGCCATTGTCCAAATTTTTGTCCAACCTGCGGCAGATAGCCCGTTTGGACAAAACCTAAATGTTGATGCAGCACCAGAGATGCCGTATTTTCACTATCAATGGCTCCGATCATGATGTGAAAACCCTGTGCTGTTGCAAGTTCAATCAGCTTGTGCATTAAGGTTTTCCCAAGTCCGCGGCGTTTGTAGTCAGGTGAAATAAAGACCGAGTGTTCAATGGTGTGTTTATAGCCGCTGATCGTGCGAAACGCTGCATAATAAGCATACCCTGCGACACGCTGTTGCACAGGATCATAGGCAATCCACATCGGGTACTGGTCCTGTTGTAATTGTTCAAACCAGTGCGTATAGGTTTCAAGCGATTTAGCTTGATCGTTCCAATTGGCAACACCTGTCATAATTTCGTGATTATAAATCGCAAGAATCTGTTCTAAATCATCTTGGGTGGCGGGGCGCAACTGAAAATCCATATTGATAACCTACTATAAAATCATCAAAATTATACGTCGAAAACCAGCGATAATGCTTACTTCAGATATGAAAAAAGCAAGTCCGAAGACTTGCTTTATAAACGCTGAATATCGATCAGCCAGTTTTTAAAAATGATATTTAATCAGGGCGCTGACATTGTGTTCATCACGACCTTTCATACCAAACTTGTTGTTCCAGACCGAATGCTCAACACCAAGATATAAGCGGGTATCTGGTGAAATATGTTTACCCAGATTCCATTTATATTGTGTGGTCCAGTTCAGTTCGCTAGCGTGATCACCTTCTGCGGTTGACCAGTCCAGAAAACCATCGACTAAAAATTCTTCTGATGAAACTTTAAATGGCAATGCATAGGCTGCGGTCATTTGGTAGTCATCATCCGTATTTTCGTTATTTGCACGATAAAAGTTCAAATTGAAATACTGAAAATACGGGACATTTAAATCGACTGCAAAACCGTAAAGGAAGTTATCGAAACTACTAAAGTCGTCGTTATTGCTTTCCCAAGTGGTTGAAATCAAGACATCCTTAATCGGACCATAAGACAATGATTGCCCTGAGATTTCGCTCAAACTAAAGCGTGGTGAAAGCTCGAAATACGTGACTTTATGATCATCACCGCCGCGCATGCGATCCATGAAAAAGAAAACATCCGCATATTTTACTTTAGCGGCGTATTCTAAAGTGACCGTTGTTTCTTCTTTATCCACAACTTCGTAATTTTCACCATATAAACCCGTGATACTAAAATCTTGCCAGACTGGTTTCGCTTGAACCATGCTGGTAACGGATAAAAGTGTGGCTGCAAGTACCCCAAATTGAAATTTCATCGCAAATATCTCCCCAGATAAAAAGCGAGTAAAGCATACAGGCTCTTTGCTAAAAATAAAGTCAAATTTGATCAAAGGTTAAAAATTACTTAATTATTTGTTATAAATTGGGGGAAAATAGACTTCTTTCATCATGGTTTAAACCCTCTTTTTTCCATAGGGAGAAAAGGAATTGATCAAAGAAGTCTAAGAGTAGTAGCGCTGTATGAAAGATTTAAATTGGAATGATTTCATTTTATGCAGATAACCATCGATCTGATCAATCCGATCAAGCTTGAGTTGAAAGAATTTTAAAAAGATTCTCCCAACTCAAAATAGCGTTAACTGCCACGATAGGTTGAATAGGCAAATGGACTAATCAACAAAGGCACATGATAGTGTTCATCTGCATTTTCAATAAAAAATTGAATAGTGACCTGTGGGAAAAAGGTTTTTAAATCGTGTTTGGCAAAATAAGGTGCAATATCGTATTCGAGTAAATAGGCGCCACTTTGTAATTCTTCCAAGCCGAAATCTTTTAGGCGACCATCATCATTGGTATATCCATTGCCTAATAAATTACGGGTTTTGGCATCATACAGACGGACTTCGACCTGAGGGGCGGGTTTGCCTAAATGTGTATCTAAAATATGGGTACTAATCATGCTTGTATTCCTTGGCTCAAGCGTAATAATGCGATGGCAGCCAGTTGTTCATGAACAATTTTTTTCTCAGTTTCCAGATCATGCTGTAAACGTTGCTGTAATGCACAGAGAATTTGCTCACTGCTCAGTCCTGCCGCTTTAATCAAAAAGATAAAGCCAAATTTTTGTTCGTAAGCAACATTGCCTTCGAAAAGTGCGCGTTGGGTGTATTCATCTTGTTTGACCCCAGACTGTTCACGATCCGAAAAATTAGCCTCCTGTTCCGTCAATTCAACTTTGGCTTTTTTCTCACCAATACGTGGATGGGTTGCCAATGCGGTTTCAATTTCAGTCCATGTCCAGTTTTGACTTTGTTGCGCAGCAAGATCCATAAGGTTTTGCGCAGAGGCATATGGCCGTTGCTGGCTCAAAGTGTCGATCCAAGAAGGAATATGTACACATGCACTCAATAAGGGCGTTACTTGATGGGCTGCGGCATGGTTAAATTCGGAAAAATGCACCATATTCATCCAGTATTTAAAGCAAAAGATAAAACAAATCGAGCAATTACAATGCCAGAGAAATAGATATCTACAAAATCAAATAATGTAGATATCTATTCATTTATTTTAACTTTCAACAAGTGAAAATTTAAAAAACTAGCCTGCATATGGGTGATGTTGATACCAGTGGTGGGCAACATCATTACGACGACAAATCCAGACTTTATCGTGTGATTGTATGTAATCTAAAAAGCGTTGCAAAGCCTTAAAACGACCTGGGCGCCCTAAAAGACGGCAATGCATACCGATGGAGAGCATTTTTGGTGCGCTTTCACCTTCGACATAAAGTACATCAAAGGCGTCTTTTAAGTATTGATAAAACTGTTCCCCACTATTAAAACCGCCCGGAGAGCAAAATTTCATATCATTGGATTCAAGGGTGTAAGGAATAATCAAATGAGGACGTGTTTCACCATCGATATTGGTGAGCGTTGTCCAAAAGGGTAAATCATCGCCATAGTAGTCGCAGTCGTATTTAATTTGTGGAAACTCGGCTAAAAGCTGACGAGTATTCGGGCTATCGCGTCCGGTATACCAACCGATTGGGGTTTCTCCAAACAAGGCTCCAAGTACTGAAATCGCCTGATCCATATACATGCGCTCTGTTTCAATATCCATATCCTGATAATGAATCCAGCGCTGACCATGAGACACTACATCATAATTGGCAGATTTAATGGCATCCACAATGTAGGGATTACGAGCTAATGCCATTCCTACACCGAAAATCGTCATGGGTAAGCCACGACGTTGGAACTCATTATGAATACGCCAAAAGCCTGCACGTGAGCCATACTCATACATCGAATCCATTGACATATGTTTGGCAGGAAAACTGGCTGCGCCAATAATATCTGATAAAAATTGTTCTGAACCCAAGTCACCATGTTCGATGTGATTTTCGCCGCCTTCTTCATAATTTAATACAAACTGCACAGCAACACGTGCTTGATTGGGCCACTCGACCTGCGGCGGCTGACCGTGATAACCAATCAAATCGCGTGAATATGGTGCACTTTGGATTTGATCGATCAGATCTTGGCCGCGTAAATATGAAGAACTCACAATGATGCATCCTTTTTGATCAAAATGTCATGAAAAGTTAAAAAATCAGCTTGCATATTTCTGAGTATAGACAGATATTGAAGATAGAGAAGATCTTCATTCACTCAAAATACTTATAAAGCGTAAAAGGAGATAACAACCAATTACATAACTGAGATGTACAACAACACTGAATTACAGCATGCTCAAAGTATGCCAATTAAGTTTTGCATAGATTGTTATATAGAAATACTGATACAAAGAGGATGGAATCATGAATATTGAAATCCGCACAGATAAAAACATCCATAATAGTGAACGTTTAATTGAATATGTTCGTGCAGAACTTGCAAATGCCTTTCAGCGCCATGCTGAACGCATCACTCACTTCTCGGTTCATTTGAGTGATGAAAACGGGGAAAAAAAGAATGGTGAAGATGATATTCGGTGTATGATCGAAGTACGTCCAGCAGGATTAAAACCCATTGCAGTCAACCATAAAGCGGGCAATATCGATTTGGCCATTCATGGTGCGATTGAAAAACTGAAACGTAGTTTGGAACACACCTTCGAAAAACAAGAACCATCGCGTGGTAGTCGTGTCGAATTTGCCGATGAAGAATAAGTACTAAAACAAGCCCTTCGGGGCTTTTTTTATGAGTAGCGATCTACTCATCTGAAAAATGAGATGAATTTACCTCAAAATAACATCAATTTGCGTTCGATTTTCGGCATAATAGTAGCCAAATCCCTTTCAAGTGGTGAGATCCTCCATGCTAACAGCCCAACAACAAGCCTTCGTTCAGGCCATTGAAGAGTTAGACCTTGAACAGGTACAGCGCCTGTTAGCATCAGGTCTCGATCCAAATTTTATTGACCCTGAAAAAGGCCCACCGATTTCAGTGTTTAGTGATGGTCTATTCAAATGGTGGGAAATGGTCTGTGAAGCCTATGAAGCTAATCAACCATTAAGCGAAGAAGAAAAACAACAAGCCTTAAAAGTGCACTTGGATATTTTGGATGAGTTAATTAAAGCCAAAGCCAATTTACACCTATGGGATTCGGAAGAACTGTATGGGCCACTTTGGGATGCCGCAAGCTCTGCCTGTGTGCCTGTGGTGCAGCGCTTACTCGATGCGAAAGTTGATCCAAATACTCGCGATGATGAAGGGCTTACCATTTTATCTTCGGTGAGTGATTTATTTTTTGATTGTGAGTTTGATCAAATAAATTGGGCAGAAGCATTGCCAGAAGAGAAACAGACACTTGAGCTACTGCGCAGTCGCGGTGCAAAAATGTCTAAAGAATAAATCTGATCTTGTAAAAAATCAGATAAATTAAAAAATGAACTGAATTTTGAGTGTACCCATGAACATGTTTAAAACACTAACTTTTATTTTGGCTGCGGGGGCAACTGTACCTACATTTGCTGCTGATTTTTCCTTTGATCGTCCTGGTTCAGGTTTTGGTACAGGGATTACCCCTGTGGGTCACTTAGCGTGGGAACAAGGTTTACCGACGGCGACTTATAACGAAACTACGGTGGATGGTGTCAAAGAAAAAACCGTCACTTTGAATGAAGATGTGTTATTACGCACAGGTCTAACCAAAGATTTAGAATTACAGTTAGGTTGGCAAGGACCAGCATGGTATCAGACCAAGCGCGATGGTAAAAAAGTCCATGACAATGGCTTGGGTGATATCAGTATAGGTTTGAAAAAAGCCATCGATCTGGATGATGATCGTCTTTCAATGGCAATTTTGGCACAAGCGCTGATTGCAACAGGCAATGATGAATTTACAGAACATGATGATATTTATAGTTTAAGTTCTGCTGTGGCTTATCAATACAGCGATTTGCTACAAACCTCGATTACCATGAAATACGAAGTGCAAAATAGCGACTGGGCAGTGACTGCGATTCCAACCATTGGTTATAAGATTACTGGAAAATGGTCAGGCTATTCTGAATTTGTCTATCGCAAAGCAGAAAGTCAGGACTATGAATATGGTCTGGGAACAGGGGTGATTTATGCCATCAATGACCGTGCACAGCTAGATGCCAGTGTCGGTGTTGGTTTAAATGGAGATGATAAAAACTACAAGGGTGGTTTTGGTTTCTCTTACCTATTCTAAGTGATTGAGTCTAAGTTGTTGAGGAAATAATGACGCATTTTCAAAGTCGCAGTGGCTTTTTTTACTTTTTAATCCTGTCACTTTGTTTTGTTGCGACACAGCTTTATGCCAAAAATGAGGCATTGTTGAGCCCTGAAGATGCGTTTTCTTTTTCTGTTGAATCACTTGATCAAAAGACTGCTGTTCTGCATTGGTCGATTCAGCCACATTATTATTTATATCAGCATAAATTTGAGGTCAAACAGGGCAACCATCGTTTGCCCTTAGATTTGCCGAAAGCTGTAGAGCAATTTGATGATAACTTTGGTCAGAGTCAGGTTTATTATCAACAGGTTCAATTTCAGATTAAAACTCAGCCCTCGCAAACTTATCAGGTGACGTGGCAAGGCTGTGCCAAAGACCGAATTTGTTATCCTCCACAAAGCATTGAATTTCAGACGGATTTGGATGGTCTGGTTAATATCCAAAATACAGGGCAGAGCAAAAAAACCTTTTTGGATGTCGCCAAAGCATCCAGTCTTGATCAAGCAAAGGACATCAATCCATCAGCAAACTCAAGTTCACAGCTTGATTCTGTTGCTGAACCTGCTCAAGCCTCACAACTTAATACGGCTCCTAACAATCTTGCTCAACCAAATCGAGATACTCAAGTTGCTCAGGATCAATTCTGGAGCTCGAAGCTTGAACAACATTCATTAGGCTATGGTATTTTGCTATTTTTAGGTTTGGGTATGTTGTTGGCTTTTACGCCGTGTTCATTGCCGATGTTACCTATTTTAACCTCACTCATCGTCAGAGACAGTAAAGGTCTACGCGCGTGGATGGTGGCACTGACTTTTGTCTGTAGTATGGCAATGGTATATGCGATCTTGGGTTTAATTGCATCATCGGCAGGACTAAATTTTCAACGCTGGTTACAGCAGCCTGCGACTTTAATTGCCTTTAGTTTGCTGTTTGTGCTGTTTGCTTTAAATCTATTTGGTTTATTTGAGATCAAACTTCCACAACGTGTCATGAATCATTTGGATCGAATTCAATCGGTTCAGCGTGGTGGAACGCTGCTCGGTGCTGCGGTCATGGGGATGGTTTCTGCGCTATTGGTCGGGCCGTGTATGACCGCGCCGCTAGCAGGCACTTTGTTGTTTATTTCACAAACGCAAGATCAGTGGCAAGGGGCATTGCTGTTATTCTGTCTCGGCTTTGGGATGGGTATTCCTTTGCTGTTGGCGACGATTTTAGGGGCAAAAGTGCTACCCAAAGCAGGGCAATGGATGCATCAGATCAAGGTGATTTTTGCCTTTATCATGCTTGGCCTGAGTTTGTATTTTATACGGCCTTTATTGCCAGCTATCGTGGTACAAATTTTAAGTTTGCTTTTAGGGCTAAGTTTTATCGGTTATGCAGGCTATCGTCTGATCAAACATCATGATCGGTTACGTTGGCTGTATCTTGTGTTATTAATACTTGCCATTCCTGTGGTGCTATTCGATCAGTACCAGCATTTTCAACGTTATCAGCTTGATCAGCAACAAGGCGAAAATACTTGGCATGTTGCACATACGGCAACTGAGTTTCAGCAATTATTGGATCATGCACCGCATGATCGGATTGTGATCATTGATGTATATGCAGACTGGTGTGTGGCTTGCCAACCGATTGAACATCGCATATTAAAAGATCTAGAAGTCCAAACTGCTTTACAACCGTATTATCTGATTAAACTGGATTTAAGCCAGTATGATCATTCTCATCAAGCTTTGCTGAATCAATGGCAGATTTTAGGGCCACCAACTTATCTGTTTTTAAATCCGCAACGACAGGAATTACGCCGTTTACGTTTGACGGGTGCCTTTAGTAAAACGGAGTTGCTCGATCATCTACAGGCTTTAAACAATTTAAGGAGTCAACCTTGATGGAACTTTATATTGGCAATAAAAACTATTCATCTTGGTCGATGCGTCCTTGGCTGGTCATGAAACATTTTGATTTGCCTATGGATGAACATTTGGTAGCATTTGATGATTTTGCCGCAGATGGGCAGTTTAAAAAAACCATGTCCGTCATGAGTCCGACCGCTAAAGTGCCAACCTTGATCGATCAGGAAATCGTGGTATGGGATTCTTTGGCGATTTGTGAATATCTGGCAGAGAGTTTTGCTGAAAAACATTTGTGGCCGATTGATAAAACCCAACGTGCCCGCGCACGTAGCATCAGTGCAGAGATGCACAGTAGTTTTACCACGTTAAGACAATATTGCAGCATGAATATTGAAGCTGATCTACGCTTTATTGGCACTAAACTCTGGAAAGATCTACCTACATTACGTGCTGAGGTTGCGCGTATAGAGGAAATATGGGCAGAGCGACCTGAAATAAATGGTTTTTTATGTGGCGAGTTTAGCATTGCAGATGCCTTTTATGCGCCTGTGGTCATGCGTTTACTCAGTTATGGTTTACCAATTTCAGCGCAAAGCCAGCAATATATGCAGAATATATTGGCAAATTCTGCGGTCAATGCATGGGTTGTGCAGGCTCAGGCAGAACGTCAATTTGTACAAAATCAGGAACCATATCGCCAACATGGCGAACAATTTATCAAGGGCTAATGTTTAGCTGATCTGTTGGGGTAAATCAAAAAAGCATTGTACCTGATTACGCCCTGTCGCTTTGACTGCATATAACGCCTGATCTGCTTGTTTTAAAATCTCTTTTGGGTTGGCGTTGAACTGAGACATGGCGATGCCGAAGCTTGCACTGATACGAATTTCGCTTTGGTCTTTCAGGCGAATCGATAATTTTTGAATCGCGACTCGGCAACGTTCTGCAACACTTTGTACTTGTGCTAAAGGCGTATTGGGCAGCAATAAAATGAATTCCTCTCCGCCGAAGCGTCCAATATAATCCTGATGCCGTAAATGACTCGATAGACAATTGGCAACTTTGACCAATACCTCGTCGCCGATATGATGACCGTGACGGTCATTCACCTGTTTAAAATGATCAAGATCGAGCAGAATAACAGCATAGCAGGATTTCGAGTCGAGTAAGTTCTGATGCAATGTTTGCAGGCAAAGATTGATACTGCGCCGATTGAGTACACAGGTTAACGGATCAATTTGGCTGAGACGTTCAATATACTCTTCACGATTACGCCATTGGGTGAGTAAAATTTCAAATAACAACAAACATGTCAGAAACACTGGAGCACTAAAAAATAACATGGTATTGACCCAGAAAGGCTGGATAAATATAGTCTCTCCAGAAGACACGACATGGAAAAGTGGCGCATAGGGGATCAAACCCTGACTCGATAAATAGGTACAGCCGAACAACATAATACTTGCAGGAATCATTGCCACATAAATTAGACGGCGCTGAAAAAGAACCAAACCTACCCCAACAATACTCACATAACCAATCATGGTTGCAGGGCTGAGTGTTCCGACTAAATAACTCGCATGGCACAAGCTTAAGGTAAACAGACCAATACTTAACCATGGGATGAACCGTTTCACCCAATTCCGATCACGGTAATAAAGGGTGGGAAAAAGCAGAAGTACAAACAGAGCCAATCCAATCACATCAACCCAAAAGCTGATGTTGAACAATGACATGTTGATCATGAACCAGTATTGGGGCTGCAACAGAATATAAATTTTCCAGATAATCCAGGTGAGGTGCATGCCACATGCCAAGATTAAAATCAGGCTACATTTTTGCACAGTCGACCAGTTCATGACGACATTATCTTCAAAAACAGCTTTGATCAGTCGTTGTTTCATTTGCATATACCTTTGGCAATATCATCGAAAAATGAAGTGCCGTGTTAAAGTCGTTAAAATTTTAATTATTGTGATGTTTTGGGTGTATCTTCGATTTTGTATTTTAAGATAACATACTTAGATCTGTATGAAAATTGATCTTTTTCTAAAAAAGTTGATAAAATTCATACCGATATTTTATTGTTCATGTATTTTATGACGACTTATATTATTTTAATTTTGATCATTTGGTAGAAATAATAAGACCTTAAAAAGTACATTTCATTGAATAAAACGACCTTATTCAATGAAATGTTTTACGCATTAATCTTTGTCTAATTGATGAGCGAATTCAGAAATATCCGCTAGGGCGTGCTTGGCTTGATCAAACCAAGCACTAAACATTTGGAAATTATGCCACATCCCTGTGTAGAGCTTAAATTCTACATCTACCCCTGCTTGTTTTGCCTGATCGCGAAAACGCTTGGCATCATCCAGTAAAATTTCCTTAGAACCTACTTGTACCAATGTTGGTGGTAATCCTGATAAATCATCAAATAATGGAGAAACTTGGGGATTGTCGGTCGCAATACGATTACCGAGATAATAATCAATACCTGCTTCTAATGCTTCAATCGAAAGGAGGGCATCATGTTTTCGATTAAAACGTAATGACTCGCTGCTCAGGGTCAAATCCAGAAATGGCGACATTAAAATCAAACCACTAGGCTGTTCATCCTGATTTTCTTTCAGGCGTAAACAAAGTGCCAAAGCCAGATTGGCGCCACAGGAGTCGCCGGACAGAATAATATCTTTGGCTTGGATACCTTGATCCAATAACAACTGATAAATATCATACAGTGCGTCTAAAGCATCGGGAAAGCCACTTTCAGGTGCAAGAGGATAATCCACATGGATCACCTGCATTTGAGTACGAGCGGCGATATCCGTCATAAAAGCGCGATGAGTGTTTAAACTACCTAAAAAAAACGCACCACCATGAATATGGAAAATAAGTTGAGTAGAAGACGATTGCGGTTTGATTTCCTCTGCTTTGATTCCTGCCAAACGAATCGGACGGATATGTACTTCTTTATTGACTGGAAAAATTCGACAGAGTTGGTCTAATGCTGTTCTGGTCGTACTGGGCGGTAAACTGAACTGGCTTGGGGTGCGAATGACTGTTTTTAAAAAAGCTTCGGTAATATATTGTTTCCACATGGTATTTATCTTCATCATTTTTTCATAGTTGAGGTCTAATTCTAAAAATCGTGCGAAATTAACTAAACAAGTTACAAGGCTACACTAATTAGTCACAGACAAAAATTGCAATATTGTTGTGAGTTTTGAATACTAAAGAGGTCAATAAAGACTTAGGGATACTAAACAAAAATGAAAAAATTTGCATTGGCAATTGGATTACTTGGTGCGACAGTTTTGGCAAATGCTGCTGATCCATTGAATGGTACGGTTTGGAAGACGATTGATGATCAAACGAAACAGCCAAAAGCGATTGTGAAATTCACTGAGCAAAAAAATGGCACGTTGTCTGCGACAATTCAAAATGTATTAACCCCAGGTGAAGAAAATTCTTGTACCAAGTGTGAAGGTCCATACAAGAATAAATCACTTAAAGGTGTCACCATTGTACATAACCTGAAAAATACAGGCGGCACAAGCTATGATGGTGGATCAATTCTTGATCCTAAAACCGGTAAAACCTATAAGCTCAAAGGTGAGTTGGCTGAAGGTGGTAAAAAACTGAATATTCGTGGTTATATCGGCATTTCAGCGCTTGGTCGTAATCAGACTTGGATTCGTGCTAACTGATCCAATCTTCGCTATATGATTTAAAATAGCCGAATTAAAATTCGGCTATTTTTTTTGCAGTTTTTAAGACGCGGCGAGTTGTTGATAAGCGCTTTCATCAAAACCGACCAGATAACCTGTAGAGGTGTGCAAAACAGGACGTTTAATCAAGCTCGGATGGGCAATTAACGTCTCGATCAAATTCGCTTCACTGCTGAGCGCAAATTGTTGTTCATCGGCAGATAACTTGCGCCATGTCGTACCTTTTTTATTCAAGAGGGTGTCTGCCCCAATTTTTTCCAGCCAGACCTTAAGTGTTTCAGCATCAATGCCTTGCTTTTTATAATCATGAAATTCATAACTTAAGCCTTTTTCATTCAGTGCATCAAAGGCTTTTTTCATGGAGTTGCAATTTTTGATTCCATAAATTTTGAACATATACTTGAGCTATATCAATGACAATGCGTCATAGCCTACCCAAAAATAAAACAAAGCTCTAGTCTGTGTTGAAACTGGTCAATATTAAAGATAACAATATTAGAAAATGTGAAAACCCAAAGACTTGTAAAATAGAGCCAATGTCATCATATTGACATATGTTTTGGCTATGATGGTGATCAAAGAATTAAGAAAAAATATAAATAAAGCATTGGATGCAAAAAAGAGAAAACCCGCATTTAATCATCCTGATCATGCGGGTCTCAGTCCAACGTCCATTGTCACATCCCTGAATAACCAAACTAGGTTATATTTTCCTTCCTACGGCGTCCTATCCTTTTGTCATCCTGACATGTCCCTGTGCCGTGCAGCTATAATGCGCTTAAACGGCTGTAAGAAAAATATACAATTTCCACAACAATTGTAGGTAATAACCATTAATTGAGTGTACAAGTGTACTTATTTTTAGCCGATTTTATAGTCAATAATTACAGGTGCATGGTCGCTAAACCATTGTTCTTTATATACCCAAGCATTGACTGTGCGTTCTTTCCAGTCAGGCGAGCAGGCATGATAATCAATACGCCACCCGACGTTTTTAGCACGGGCTTGCCCGCGATTTGACCACCAAGAGTACAGTTCTGCTTCTTGACGGACTTCACGGAACGTATCGACATAACCTAAATCATCATAGATATGATCGAGCCATGCACGTTCATGGGGTAAACAGCCAGAGGATTTTTGATTGCCTGACCAGTTTTTAATATCGATGCGTTTATGCACGATGTTATAGTCACCACAGACAATGATCGATTTATTCTCAGTACGCCATTGTTTTAAAATATGGGCATATTGCTCTAAAAACACATCTTTACGTGCCTGAGCTTCATCACCCGAAGAACCTGATGGCAAATAGAGTGAGCAGATATAGGCTGACTGATCGAGTCCTAAATCAAATTCAGCAGCAATAAAACGCCCTTGTGAGTCAGCCAGTTCAAACCCTAATCCATCCTGCACAGATTTAAATGGAATACGGCTATAAATGGCGGTGCCTGCATAGCCTGCACGTTCGGCAGGAAACAGGTGGGTGTACCAACCCTCTGGCTTAAATTTGTCAGTCCACTGTGCGTGGGTAATGCGACTCTCTTGCATACACACCACGTCTGCCTCAGACTGTTCGAGCCATTCGAGTAGCCCTTTGGTCACAGATGAACGTAAGCCATTTACGTTAATTGAAACCACACGTAGAATTTTTACATCACTTGGATAGCGATCCTTTGGTATCATGCGCAAGTTTGACCTCAATTGATGAATCTGGAGTACCTATGACAACGCCATCGTCTTTTAACCCGCAAGCCTTTATTGAACTCGCGTTATCACGCGGTGTGCTTAAATTTGGTGAGTTTACCCTAAAATCAGGACGTGTCAGTCCGTATTTTTTTAACGCAGGTTTGTTAAACGATGGTGAAGCATTGTCGCTATTGGCTCAAGGCTATGCTGATAAACTTGTACAATGTCAAAATGTCGATGTGATTTTTGGCCCTGCGTACAAAGGGATTCCATTTGTGGCGGCAACGGCTGTGGCATTGTCTCAAGTGCATGCTAAAAGCGTACCATGGGGTTTTAATCGTAAAGAAGCCAAAGACCATGGTGAAGGTGGTGTGTTGGTCGGTGCTGCGGTGGCGGGTCAAAAAGTCTGGATTATTGATGATGTGATCACGGCGGGGACTGCAATTCGTGAAGTGGTGACTATTTTAAAAAATGCAGGCGCAACCATTGCAGGCGTATTGGTGGCGCTAGACCGTCAGGAACGAGGGCAAGGTGATTTGTCTGCGATTCAAGAAGTACAAAAGGAACTCGAAATCCCTGTACATGCTTTGATTACCATGAAAGATTTGATGGACTTTTTGGATGCCAAAGGCGAAAAAGAGGCTTTGGCAAATATGGAAGATTATCGTGTGAAGTATGGCATCTAATTTTTGGATGCTGGTGGAAGGAAGCAAGCGCTTCCTTTTTTATTGAGTTTAGTTCATGAATTTTGGTAAATAATGATTGAAAAATGATGAAATGAAAATGGAAAAAACTCATTGATTGATGTTTATTAATTTTATCTGTAAGAAACTTTCTGGTCTAATTTAAATAATTGATTTAGAGAGGTGTAAAAGGTACGACCATCCAAATTTAAATCAACTTCGATACCAGATTCTAACAAAACTCTTTTACCGACTTCAATTTGTTTAAAACCTTGACGTGTATTTTGCATTTTATTGAGGGGAATTAATGAAACAATAATTTCAGTGCCATTTTTAGATTTTGCAATTAAATTATTTATTTTTAACAATTGATATCCTTTTTTAGATTTTAGAGATTTTTAATTTTGAAAATAGAAGTTAAAGTAATAAAAAATACGTATAAGTACTTTTTATTACTTTACTATGAAGCTATGAATATTTTAGATAGCCACAATATTTACAGCAGTCGGTCCTTTTTGACCTTGAGCTATACTGAATTCAACTTGCTGACCTTCAACTAAGGTTTTAAAACCTGAACTGGCGATTTCGCTGAAATGGGCAAAAACGTCTGGACCTGATTCTTGTTGAATGAAACCAAAACCTTTAGTTTCGTTAAACCACTTCACAGTACCTTTAACAATAGCTGAGTTTGACATAATATATCCTACTAATTTAAAAAAAATTGAGTCATTTTATTGACCGATTATAACTTCGAAATAATAAAGAATGAGACTTAAAATCTAAACAACGAAGGATTATGACTAAAACTGCGATACTTAAGGAAGATCTACCGAAACAAGACTTTTTTTCTAGTTAAGCTGACTATACACTAAAAACAGAAATAATCAAGTTTTTAAATATATATATTTATTTTTTTTATAGACGGTCAATATTTTATAAAAAATAATTTAATTCAATAATATGTTTTATTTTAAAGTGTGATTTCTACTCAACCCATTTAAACTGCTCAAGTAGTTTTTTTAATTCAGTGAATCAGTCCGTCTTTCATCAGTGCCTTTTATTTCTCCCTATGGGAGAAAATTAAACAGGAACAGACTTTAAACAATAATAAAAGAAGTCTAATGCAAGGGTATGTTTATTAAACTACAATTGTTTTGATTTTGCTTTCGTCAAGTCATTGTTTGGTAATATCTAATTTAGCAATATTGAATTTATGACAACGCTTCTATTTATATTATAGTCTATCGGTGACGAACTCCGCATATAAGTCCCAAATAGACATATCAGATTTCTCCAAAATAAAATGCCCAGTTTTAGAAGATGCATTTTGCAGTTGCTGCTACCCATAGTGTGATCTGTTGATGCCTATGTCGAATGAAGTGTTCGTCTTATTTCCAGTATGCACTAAGCATGCTCTACTTATTCACTCAAATACTAAACGTCACGCTCAAAGCTCGTTTATAATCAGTCCAATTGAAAATAAAGAGTGAGCTGGTGATGCGTGTACTTGTCGTAATGGACCCAATTGAAACGGTAAATCTTAAAAAAGATTCCACCATGGCAATGTTATGGGCAGCCAGCCGTCGCGGACATGAATTGGGCTATGCATTACAGCACGATTTATATATCGATCAAGGCAAAGCCTTTGGTCTGATCTCACCACTTCAAGTCTTTGAAGATTATAACCATTATTACGAATTAGGTGAGAAGCGCAAAGAATCATTGGCTGATTACGATGTGGTCTTAATGCGTAAAGACCCACCGTTCGACATGAACTTTGTGTATACCACTTATATTTTAGAACAAGCAGAACGTGAAGGCGCGTGGATTATTAATAAACCGCAATCCTTGCGTGACTGTAATGAAAAGCTGTTCGCAACTCAGTTCCCAGAGCTACAAGTTCCCACTTTAGTCACGTCTCAACAAAGCCTGATTCGTGAATTTATCAAAACACATGGTGATGTGATTGTAAAACCGCTGGATGGCATGGGCGGTATGGGGATTTTTCGTTTATACCAAGATGGCGTAAATATTGGTTCGACACTGGAAATGTTGACCGAAATGGGCACACGTCCCATCATGGCGCAGCGTTATATTCCAGAAATCGTCGATGGCGATAAACGCATCTTGATGGTCAATGGCGAACCGATTCCATATTGCTTGGCACGTATTCCTCAAAATGGTGAAGTACGCGGGAACTTGGCAGCAGGCGGTTTGGGTGAAGCACGCCCACTCACTGAAAATGACAAAATGATTGCTGCCCAAGTTGGGCCATTCCTACGTGAAAAGGGCTTGGTATTTGTCGGGCTAGATGTGATTGGCAATTATGTCACTGAAATTAATGTCACCAGTCCAACCTGTATCCGTGAGATTGATGCGCAATATGGCACATCGATTGCGGATACTTTATTTGATGTGCTAGAAGCAGGTCGTTAATTCACCAAAATCAAGATGATATTCGACATCAGCTTTCGAATATCATCCATGCTGTCCTAAAAAATTCATCAATTTATATCTATTCTCATTTGCCACATCCTCAAAATGAAAACAAGGCAAAAAAGCAGCGCTTTATGTTGCAAACACGTGAAATTTGCTTTCCGTTCTGCTTGCTTTAGGATTAAAATGGATCGCTAAAATAATAGATGTGATTTCCCTATTTTCTTTTGAGTTGAAGAATTACACCGTGACCGATTCACCACAGCACACACCTAAACATGTCATGATGATGGCGGCCGGTACGGGCGGTCATGTATTTCCTGCATTGGCCGTGGCCAAAGAACTACAACAACAAGGTTGTCAGGTTTCTTGGCTCGCTACACCAGCAGGCATGGAAAACCGATTACTCAAAGATCAAAATATTCCGCTTTATCAAATTGATATCCAAGGTGTACGCGGTAATGGTGCTGTACGCAAATTATTGGCTCCGTTTAAAATTTTAAAAGCTACCTTGAGCGCGATGCGCTATATGAAACAACTCAAAATCGATGCAGTTGCAGGCTTTGGCGGTTATGTGGCCGGGCCAGGCGGTTTGGCAGCGCGTATTTTGGGGATTCCTATCTTGATTCATGAGCAAAATGCCGTGGCTGGTTTTACCAATTCACAACTATCGCGTATTGCCAGCAAAGTCTGTGAGGCCTTTCCAAACACTTTTACTGCCAGTGAAAAAGTCGTGACCACGGGAAATCCTGTACGTAAAGAAATTGCAGAAATCCTCAGCCCAAAATGGCGTTATGACACCCGAGCGCAACACAATCAGCCTTTAAATATTTTGATTGTGGGTGGGTCATTGGGTGCGCAAGCCTTAAATGAACGGTTGCCAGAAGCCTTAAAAAAATTAGATATGCCGCTGAATGTGTTTCATCAATGTGGTCAAAAACAGCTCGATGAAACCACAGCACGTTATGCGAATGCACCCGCACATTTAACTACGAAGGTCATGCCGTTTATCGAAGATATGGCAAAAGCCTATAGCGAAGCAGATTTAATCATTTGTCGTGCAGGGGCTTTGACCGTGACTGAGGTCGCGACCGCAGGTGTGGCGGCTGTTTTTGTACCGCTGCCGATTGCTGTGGATGATCACCAGACCGCCAATGCTAAATTTCTGGCAGATATTGGCGCGGCAAAGATTTGCCAACAATCTGCCATGACCCCAGAATATTTACATACTCTTTTGAGTGGATTGATGAATCGTCAGTTATTGTCTGAAATGGCAGTCAAGGCGCGTCAACACGCTCAACCTCAAGCGACTCAAACCGTCGCTGATCTTATTCAAGCTTTATAATTTCGAGTTCGCTATGTCACCATCAACACCAGCTGATCAAGCTAAAAAACTGATTAAAGTCCCTGAAATGCGCCGCATCAAACACATTCATTTTGTGGGCATTGGGGGTGCGGGCATGTGTGGCATCGCCGAAGTACTCAAAAATCAGGGCTATAAAGTTTCGGGTTCGGATATTAAAGCCTCAAATACCACAGCGCAGTTAGAAGAAAAGGGTATTAAGGTTTATATTGGACATACGGCGGATAATATTCAAAATGCCAATGTCTTAGTGGTGTCGACCGCAATTGATCCTGAAAATCCAGAAGTGAAAGCGGCCATAGAAAGCCGAACTCCTGTAGTACGTCGCGCTGAAATGCTCGGCGAGTTGATGCGTTATCGTCATGGTATTGCGGTTGCAGGTACACATGGTAAAACCACAACCACCAGTTTACTGACGACGATGTTGGCTGAAGAAAATCTTGATCCGACTTATGTCATTGGCGGTTTGCTGAATCGTACAGGGGTGAATGCAGCTTTAGGTGCAAGTCGTTTTATTGTGGCTGAAGCAGATGAGTCAGATGCTTCGTTTTTATATCTAGAGCCAATGGCTGCGATTGTCACCAATATCGATGCCGATCATATGGACACTTATGGTGGCAGTTTCGACACGCTAAAAGATACTTTTGTGCAGTTTTTGCATAAATTGCCGTTTTATGGTTTGGCTGTCGTGTGTGGTGATGATGCTAATATTCAGGAAATTTTACCGCGTATTGGTCGTCCAGTCTTGACCTATGGTTTTGGTGAAGATAATGATATTCGTGCGGTTGAGGTCGAACAGGATGGTATGCGCTCACATTTTACCGTGCTTCGTAAAGACCGTGAGCCATTACGTTTAACAATTAATCAGCCGGGTTTACACAATGTCTTAAATGCGCTTGCGGCGATTGGTGTAGCAACCGATGAAGGTGTATCGGATGCTGCCATTAGTCGTGCGCTAGAAGGCTTTAGTGGCGTGGGACGTCGTTTTCAGGTTCAGGGTGAATTTGAGTTGGGCGAAGGTAATGTCAAATTGGTGGATGATTATGGACATCATCCTAAAGAAGTGGAAGCGACCATTAAAGCCGCGCGTCAAAGTCATCCAGATCGCCGTTTGGTGATGATGTTCCAGCCGCATCGTTTTAGTCGTACCCGTGACTGTTTTGATGATTTTGTTGATGTGTTATCGCAAGTGGATCAACTGTTATTGCTCGAAGTTTATCCTGCGGGCGAAAAACCAATTGTTGGTGCAGATAGCCGCTCACTGGCACGGAGTATTCGTTTACGCGGTGAAGTTGAACCGATTTTGGTTGATCCCGTAGAAGGCAACCTGCAAAACGTGATACAAAAAGTGTTACAACCGAATGACTTGTTATTAACACAGGGTGCAGGTAACGTGGGAGCAATTTCAGTCGAACTGGCTCAGCATCATTTGTATTTAAAATAATGCAGTTCACCCTTTTCAATATTGTGCTTTAAAAGTTTAAGGATATAAACGTGTCAAATGCTTCAAAATTCGGCAAAGTTGCCGTGTTGTTCGGTGGGAAATCGGCTGAACGTGAGGTCTCTTTAGATAGTGGCAACGCGGTACTTGAAGCCTTGTTACGTTCAGGTGTACAAGCAGAAGCATTTGACCCTAAACATCGTAGTGTCACTGAGTTAGTGAATTATGATCGCGCTTTCATCGTGTTGCATGGTCGTGGCGGTGAAGATGGTCAAATTCAGGGAACACTGGAATGGTTAGATGTGCCCTATACTGGCACAGGCGTTCAGGGTTCAGCCATTGGCATGGATAAAATCAAAACCAAGCAAATCTGGCAAGGGACTGATTTACCGACAGCCCCGTATCGCATTATCAGCAAAGACTCCAATATTGATGAGATTGTAGATAGCTTGGGATTACCGGTAATTATCAAGCCAGTCCATGAAGGGTCAAGTATTGGTATGAGCAAGGTCGAGAAGAAAGAAGACTTTGCGCAGGCGATTGCCAAAGCCACTGAACATGATGCGATTGTGATGGCAGAAAAGTGGATTACGGGGTGTGAATACACCATTGTGGTGTTAAATGGTGAGGCGTTACCTGTGATTCGTCTGGAACCTCCAAAAGATGTGGCATTTTACGATTACGATGCCAAATACCAACGCAATGATGTGCAATATGGTATTCCATCAGGCCTTAGCGAATCAGACGAAAAGCAACTGCAACAACTCACCTTACGTGCCTTTCAGGCGGTAGGTGCAAGTGGTTGGGGGCGTGTTGATGCTATGCAGGATGAACAAGGGAATTTCTGGTTATTAGAAATTAATACTGTGCCGGGAATGACCAGTCACTCATTGGTGCCTAAAGCCGCCAAAGCGGTGGGGGTTGGGTTTGATGAGTTATGTGTTGCGATTTTAGAACAAACGCTTCAAGGTACGGCTCACTAACTTATGGCTCAACTTCCAGCATCCATGCGCCGTCGTCGTGCGGCCATTACTTCCATCCACGAAAAACCGCCTTCGCCTAAGCAAAAGTTAGTCAATGCGGGTGGGTGGTTATTGTTGCTGGTCGCATTTGTGGTGCTCGGTTTAGGTATCTTTGGCTTGTATAAAGTTATTACCGATGCGCGAATTGCTGAATTAAGTATCGTCGGTACTCACTCGACAACAGAACAACAACAACTCATTCAACACATTCAGCCTATTGTTAAAGATAATTACTTTACTTCGGATCTTGAGCAAGTCCGAGATAAAGCGCTTGAGATTTCATGGGTAGATCGTGTGGTTGTATCACGTGCTTGGCCCAATAGTATTCGAGTCCGTGTATTGCCACGTCATGCGATTGCGCGTTGGGGCACTGGACGATTGTTGAGTGATGGCGGGGATGTGTTTAGCGAAGCAGATCCACAAAATCATCCAAATTTGCCGATGTTGCATGGTCCGCTCAGTCAATCTAAAGCCATGATGCGTCGTTATAACGAAATTAACCAGTTATTTCATCCCGTCAATCTAAGGTTAAAAGAGTTATATTTAACTGAACGAATGACTTGGTTTATGCAGTTTGATTCAGGTTTAAGGGTCATTGTGGATCAGGATCAAACCATGAGTAAGTTGCAGCGCCTGAGTCATCTTGCGCAAACTGACCTAAAACCCGTGTGGCCTAAAATCTCTGCCATTGATTTGCGATACCGAAATGGATTATCACTACAATGGAAGAACGCTATACCACCCAAAATTGTCAATGGTCAGTTTGTTGTAACCAATGATGACACAAATGTTGCAGGTGGAATAACCACGAAGCCATAATATGTGGTTTTAAAATAACAGGCATTTTTGCCCATACTAAACAACGAACAAGTGGTAGTGAGTAATGAGTGAAGCTGTTCCCTCGATTGTTGCGATTGATATTGGGACACATAAAGTTTCAGTTTTAATTGGTAGAGTTCACGCACCGGATAATATTCAGGTCATCGGGATGGCAAACGCGCCGAACCGAGGTATGAATAAAGGAAAAATTGTTAGCCTTGATAAAGTGATTGCTGCAATTAAAAATGCCGTTGCCGAAGCAGAAAATATGGCGGAATGTCGCGTACATACCGCGTGGGTATCGATTCCAAGTACAGAATTACAAAGTTTTTATGCCTCTGGTCGTACCCCAATTGCCAAATCTGACCATACGATTAGTACCAATGAAGTGGTGCGCGCATTAGAATTGGCTAAAGCCAGTCATGTGACACCAGATTATTATCTGGCCAGTGCTGTGCCGTTAGGTTTTGAGCTGGATGACGAACCTGAATGGGTACAAAACCCGATTAATATGTCAGCGCACAGTATGACGGGGCATTATCAACTGATGATGATGCCGATTAGTACCATGCAAAATCTGGATCGTGCCATGAAAGGCGCCAATATTGGTGTCGAAAAAATGGTGGTATCTAGTCTGGCAACTGCGGAAGCCAGTTTACTCAAAGACGAAAAAGAATATGGCGTCTGCTTGCTGGATATTGGAGCAGGAACCACCAATATTGCGGTCTATCTTGATGGTCGTCTGGCTTTGGCACGCACATTACAGCGCGGTGGAGAAAATGTCACACGTGATATCGCTGCCGTGTTACAAACGACGACTGAAGAAGCAGAACGTATTAAGATTTTACATGGCTGCGTCGATTTGAGTGTGGTCAAACCTGATCATATGATTCAGGTACAGGCCATTGATGGGCCGCAAACCATTAGTCGCATAGAGCTTGCTGAAATCATTATTGCACGGTATGAAGAGATTTTTACCCAGATACGTGAAGAGCTTGAACGTACAGGCGCGCTGAGTGGTTTATATCATGGTGTCGTTCTGACTGGTGATGCCTGTCAAATCGAAGGCATGGTGAGTCTGGCACGACGTATGCTTGGTGTTTCTGCACATTTGGGTAATCCACCTTTACAGGTGTATGCTGATGATCAACATCAAGCCGCATTACGCCGCTCAATGTATGCAACAGCAGCGGGACTTTTGCTTTTTAGCCAAAGCGAATTGCAAGATGCAGTTGAAGAAGCAGATGAGGTCAATGACCGCACATTTGTGGATCGTGTAGTCAATGGCTGGAATACTTTGAATAGCAAGTTAAAAGCTATTTTTTAAGATGTATATATTTATTGGGAATATTGTTTGGAAGTTGTAAGAGAAAATTGTCATACTTGACAAGGGAAGTATTGCACAGCATTCTAAAATCTATTGTTTTTTGAAGTATTAAGGCAGTATACGGGCTGAAGTGACTGCCACTTATTGAAATTAGGAACCTTAAAGGTCATGGCATCATTTGAATTTATAGAAGATGAACTAAGCGATAGTAACGGACAAGCCCGTTTCACTGTATTTGGTGTTGGTGGTGGTGGTGGTAATGCCGTACAGCACATGGTGCAATCCGATATTAAGGGCGTAAAGTTTGTCTGTGCCAATACAGATAAGCAAGCGCTGGATAGCATGAATGCGCCGTTTAAAATTCAGTTAGGTGAACAAAGTACCCGTGGCTTGGGTGCAGGTGCCAATCCTGAAGTGGGTCAAATTGCGGCTGAAGAAAGCCGTGAAGTGATTCGCCAACATCTTGAAGGCACCGACATGGTGTTTGTGACTGCTGGAATGGGCGGTGGTACAGGTACAGGTGCTGCGCCAGTAGTTGCTGAAGTGGCTAAAGAAATGGGCATCCTAACCGTGGGTGTCGTGACTACACCTTTTAATTTTGAAGGTCGTCGTCGTCAGCGTTCTGCTGAAAAAGGCATTGATGCACTAGAGTCTCATGTTGACTCACTCATCATTATTCCCAACCAGCGTTTACTGAGTGTGTATGGCGACATCTCAATGAAAGATGCCTACAAAAAAGCAGATGATGTGTTATTAAATGCGGTTCGTAGTATCTTCGACTTAGTTGTGAATCGTGGTCACATCAACCTCGACTTCGCGGATTTGAAAACTGCCATGAGTACTCGTGGTTATGCCATGATGGGTGCTGGTTTGGGTCGTGGTGAAGATCGTGCACGTCAGGCGGCTGAGCAAGCGATTCGCAGCCCACTACTGGATAATGTCAATATTATTAATGCCAAAGGCGTGTTAATTAATATTACCGGTGGTGATGATATTACCTTACGTGAAACTGAAATTATTACCGATGTCGTCAATCAAATTGTGGATCTGGACGAAGGTGAAATTTTCTACGGTACAGTATTTGATCCTGATGCACGTGATGAACTTCGTGTCACTGTGATTGCAACAGGTTTAACCCGTAATGCATCTGATGCAGAACAACAGCCAAGAAAACGTTCAGGTGTTGGACACGTCCAAGTACCAAGTTCGCATCCAACAGATGAAGATGATGTTCCTGCGATCAATAAACGTCAAAATACTGAAGCGCCAGCAGCAACTACTGCGGGTGCAGCGCCACGCTCATCTCCGATGAGTATTCAGGACTATCTAAAAAATCAACAGCGCAAGTAATAAAATCAAACATTTAAAAGGAGGCAGTGTATTTACACTGCCTTTTTTGTTTTTTATCAATAGCTAAATGTGCTAACGTATAGCGGTTTTAAATTGAAGTTAGAGTAGCATGTTGAAACAACGTACCCTCAAACGTGTGGTGAAAGCCAGTGGAATTGGTCTCCATAGTGGTCAAAAAGTGATGATCAATTTTCTGCCGCATGTTATTGATGGGGGAATCGTGTTTCGTCGCATTGATTTAAATCCACCTGTGGATATTCAGGCCAATGCTTTACTGATTCAGGAAGCTTTTATGTGCTCTAATCTGGTTCAGGATGACATCAAGGTGGGCACGATTGAACATGTGATGAGTGCAATCGCAGGTTTGGGGATCGATAATCTAATCATTGAAGTATCAGCTTCTGAAGTTCCGATTATGGATGGGAGCGCAGGCCCATTTATTTATCTGCTGATGCAAGGCGAACTCGTCGAGCAAAATGCACCGAAAAAATTTATTAAAATTTTAAAGCCTGTTGAAGCATTAATTGATGATAAACGTGCCAAATTTAGTCCGCACGAAGGCTTCCAACTAAATTTTACCATTGATTTTGATCATCCTGCTTTTGCCAAAGAATATCAATCTGCCACCATCGACTTTTCCACTGAAACGTTCGTCTATGAAGTTAGTGAGGCGCGCACATTCGGATTTATGAAAGATCTGGATTATCTAAAAGCCAATAATTTAGCGTTAGGTGCAAGTCTGGATAACGCGATTGGGGTGGATGATACGGGTGTCGTGAACGAAGAGGGTTTGCGTTTTTCTGATGAATTTGTCCGTCATAAAATTTTGGATGCAGTCGGTGATTTATATTTAATGGGACATCAAATTATTGCCAAATTTGATGGTTATAAATCAGGTCATGCACTCAACAATCAATTATTACGCAATGTTCAAAGTGATCCAGATAATTACGAAATTGTAACATTTGATAACGAAATAGACTGCCCGATTCCTTATGTAAGTGTGAGCTAAGTCATTGTCTTAGTGGGGTATGTTATATTGTAACTTTGAATTGTGTTAAGTGTGTCACAATATTAATTAAGCACAGTTTTATATTTTGAAATGGTTGTTACTTTTTATTGCTTGCCAAACGTAACAAAGCTTGGCTAAGCTTAGGGTCGTTCACTAATTCAGCAGCACTTCGTAACATTTCTTGGGTGTCTGGTGATAAAGAAGTGACTTCAGTTACATGACTTTGATGCTGATTTTGAGATGTATTTCTTAAACGAAGCTGAAGTTTCTGTAAATCCTGTAGTCCTTCGATTTGAGTGAGCTTAGAAATGTATTGTGTTTGAAGATATCCGAGCTGACTGATCATGGCCTGATTTTCGCCTGTAATCGTCAAAACACCATACTGATAACAGACCACCTGCCATTTTTCTGGTTGCGGCAGTAGGGGCTGAATAAGTTTCGTAAGTCTTTGCCATTGTGCGACTTGCGTTGTAAGAAACGTTAGGTTTCCTGTTTTTATGTGTTTTCTTGTTTGTTGAAACACGTTTTTAGGATCAGTCATCGGGATTGAGTTTTCCTCATCAGATTACGGTCATCTTAAACGTTCATTTCAATAGATATCAAGGACGAGATCACGCAAGAAACTTTTTAAGAACAGTTCAAGAGGTTTTTATGCATTCGAGACGTATACTACTTGCTTTTTCACTGGCAGCTTCTGCTGCATCAGTTGCTTTCGCAGATTATCAAACACTGAATAGCCAGGATGCACCAGACCGCTTAGAAGCATTGTCTCGTACACTTTCGCAAGGCTCTTACACTCATCCTGATGATCTTGACCTACCCGCATCAGCCAAAGTATCGGTGACGCTACGCGAGAAAACAGTTGAATTAAATAACGAATCTCTTGAAAAGAAATATGGGAAAACTGGTAACTCAGCTAGATTCTCAGCTTCAAGTAACAATCCCTATTCTTCATGGTTGATCAAACACCCATTACCTGAGATGACTCGTATTTCATCTGAATACGGTATGCGTACGTTGATGGGCACAACACGTGGACACTCTGGTATTGATTTAGCTGCGCCAAGTGGTACCCCTATTTATGCAACAGGTCCCGGTATCGTGACCAAAGCGGGTTGGGGCACAGGTTATGGTCAATACGTTGAAGTCAATCATGGGAACGGTTATTTGACTCGTTACGCTCATGCATCACGCATCATGGTGCGTGCAGGTGATCAAGTTCAAGCAGGTGAGCATATTGCCAATGTCGGTTGTACTGGACGTTGTACAGGTCCTCATCTACATTTTGAAGTGGTACGTGATGGAGAACGTAAAAATCCATCTAGTTACCTCGCCTTGCTTCCATAATGGCTTTATTGGTCATGCTTACTCCGTGCAATATTTCTATTATTTAAGTTAGCATTAGATTTAAAATATTGTGTATAAAAAATCGCCTATATTGGCGATTTTTTGTTATTTTGAGTAATGAAAAGTCAACAACTATTTATTATCTAAATAATGCTGTCAATCTGTATTCACTGGCATGGCTAACTTGCGCCACCCCAAATATGATAAAAATATGGACTAACCGTAGACTAAGGAAAAGGTGAGTTATGGCGTTTTATGGTGATTCCGACGCACAAGAAACCCAAGAATGGCAAGATGCTTTCGATTCCGTTTTGCAGCATATGGGTACAGAACGTGCTGCTTTTTTACTCGAAAAGCTCTATCAACGCGCAATTGCGAAGCATGTGCCTATTCAGCGCCTAAATACTCCTTACTTAAATACCATTTCAGTAGAAGAACAACCTGCCATGCCAGGCGATCAGGATATGGAGCGTCGTATTCGTGCGCTTATTCGCTGGAATGCATTGGCAATGGTATTACGCGCCAATAAAACCGGTGATGATCTGGGTGGTCACTTGGCCAGTTTTGCATCTTCAGCCACCTTGTATGATGTAGGCTTTAACCATTTTTTCCGTGCCAATAGTGATAGTTTTGGCGGCGACATGATTTATTACCAAGGTCACTGTGCACCTGGTATTTATGCCCGTTCTTTTCTTGAAGGTCGTTTGACTGAAGAACAATTGAGTAACTTCCGCCGTGAAGTGAATGGTAATGGTTTATCTAGCTATCCGCATCCCTATTTGATGCCTGACTATTGGCAGTTCCCAACCGTATCGATGGGCTTGGGACCGATCATGTCGATTTATCAGGCCCATATTCAAAAATACCTGATGAACCGTGGTTTAATTAAAGAAGAAAATCGTAAAGTCTGGGCGTATCTCGGTGATGGTGAAATGGATGAACCTGAAAGTACAGGTGCCATTTCACTGGCAGGTCGTGAAAAACTGGATAACTTGATCTGGGTGGTGAACTGTAACTTACAGCGTCTGGATGGTCCTGTGCGTGGTAATGGTAAAATCATTCAGGAGCTTGAGTCCTTATTCCGTGGCGCGGGCTGGCGTGTGATTAAAGTGGTCTGGGGTCGTCATTGGGATCCGTTATTAGCCAATGACAAATCAGGCGCATTAAAAGCCGTGATGGAAGAAGCGGTTGATGGTGATTATCAGCGTTATCAGGTCAAAGGCGGAGCGTATACACGAGCACACTTCTTTGGTAAATATCCTGAAGCTGAAGAGTTGGTGAAAAACTTAAGCGATGAAGACATTGATAATCTGAATCGTGGTGGTCATGACCCATATAAAGTCTATGCAGCCTATGCTGAAGCCATGAAGAGTACAGGTCAACCAACCGTGATCTTGGCAAAAACCGTAAAAGGTTATGGCTTGTCGGATGAGATCGAAGCCGTCAACAAGACCCATCAGATCAAAAAAATGCACGTTGATTCACTCAAGTATGTACGTGATCGCTTCAATCTGCCATTTACCAACGAGCAACTTGAAGAATTACCGCTATATCGTCCAGCAGAAAACTCGCCAGAGCTTAAATATATGAAGGCGCGTCGTGAAGCATTAGGGGGCTATCTGCCAGCACGTCGTAAGGAAAGTGAAGCGTTAGCCATTCCAGATATTTCGATTTTCGATAGCGTCCTTAGTGGTAGTAATGGAAAAGAACAATCGACCACCATGGTGATGGTGCGTTTGATTGCGGCGTTGCTGAAAGAAAAAGCCATTAAAGACCGTGTCGTTCCAATTGTACCTGATGAAGCACGTACTTTTGGTCTGGAAGGCATGTTCCGTCAATTGGGTATTTATGCTGCGCATGGTCAGAAATATACGCCAGAAGACAATGAACAGCTCATGAACTATCGTGAAGCGAAAGACGGTCATATGTTGCAAGAAGGGATCAACGAAGCGGGTGCCATGAGTGCATGGGCGGCGTTGGGCACCAGTTATTCAACCAATAACTTGCCTATGATTCCAATGTATATGTACTACTCGATGTTTGGTTTCCAGCGTATAGGTGATATTGCATGGGCAGCAGGTGATGCACAGGCGCAAGGTTTCTTGCTCGGTGCAACGGCTGGTCGTACAACTTTGAACGGCGAAGGTTTACAGCATCAGGATGGTCATTCTCACATTCTGGCCAGTACCATTCCAAACTGTGTAGCTTATGATCCTTGCTTTGGTTATGAGTTGGCTGTGGTGGTGCATGATGGTTTACAGCGTATGTATGTTAATCAGGAACGAGTGTTTTATTACCTCACAGTCATGAATGAAAACTATGAACATCCAGAAATGCCAGTAGGTGCTGAAGAAGGCATCAAGCGTGGGATGTACTTGTTTGAAAAAGATGACAAGGCCACTGTGCAGCTCCTTGGTTCGGGTGTGATTCTGCGTGAAGTGATTAAAGCAGCCAAGATCTTGCGTGAAGAATATCAGATTCATTCCAATATTTGGAGTGTCACCAGCTTTAACGAATTAGCTCGTGATGGTATGGCGTGTGATGAATACAACCGTTTGCATCCACTGACTGAAGTCACCAAAGAATCTTGGGTGTCTCAGCAGTTGCGTGGCACAGATGGTATTGTGGTATCAGCAACCGATCATATGCGCGCCTATAGCGAACAAATTCGTGCTTATCTGCCAGATAACCGTCCTTATGTGACTTTGGGTACAGATGGTTATGGTCGTTCAGATACACGGGGTAATTTGCGTAGTTACTTTGGCGTTGATGCAGCACACATCGTGGTTGCCACATTGAAAAAACTGGCAGATGAAGGTGAAGTTGAAAACCGTTTGGTGAAAGATGCCATTTCAAGCTTTGAACTTGAAACTGATCGTCCTGTCGCTTGGGCTCCGCAAGCGCATCCTGAAGTTCAGCCTGTTGCAGCTTACCAAGAACAATCAGGTGAGGGGAACTAAGACATGCAAGTGAAAACACCTGATATTGGCGTAGAAAAAGCAACGGTTGCCGAGATTTTAGTCAAGGTTGGCGACCAGATTTCTGAAAATGACAGTCTGATTTTACTTGAATCAGATAAGGCATCTGTTGAGGTTCCAAGCACAGCTTTTGGTGTGGTCAAAAGTATTTTGGTCAATCAGGGTGACGAGGTAACTGAAGGCACTGCCCTCATTGAATTAGAAAGTGGCACCAGTCAAAGTAATGAAGCTGCATCTAAAGAACAGGCGCCTGTTCAAGCAGAGGCAACTCCTAAATCGACGACATCTGAAACCCCAGAGCAAGCAGCAACCCAACCAACGGCATCCACTTCATCTGGTGCAACCACTGTGGTTGAGGTGCAAGTGCCAGATATTGGCGTAGAAAAGGCCACAGTTGCGGAACTCTTAGTCAAAGTGGGCGATGAAATTTCAGAAAATGACAGTCTGATTTTGCTTGAATCCGACAAAGCATCGGTTGAAGTGCCAAGCCCTGTTTCTGGAACCGTTGAAAGTGTTGCAGTGAAAGAGGGTGACAGTGTTAAAGAAGGTGTGCTTTTACTTAAAGTGAAAACACACGCTGCAAGTGAAGAGACAACTGAACAAACAGCTACGGCAAATGAAAATACCGTAGCGCATCCTGTCGAGACCACTTCAACAACTGTTGAAGATGAAACGGATACACAGGAAACGGTTAGCTCAGGTGAACAGGAAATTAACGTACCTGATTTGGGTGTTGATAAAGCCACGGTATCTGAAATTTTAGTACAAGTGGGTGATCGTGTAGACGCACAACAAAGTTTGTGTGTGGTCGAATCTGATAAAGCTTCAGTTGAAGTGCCTAGTAGTATCGCGGGTGTGGTCAAAGCGATTCATGTCAGCGTTGGACAAGAGGTTAAACAGGGCATTGCGCTGGCAACGATTGAAGGTGAAGCAAAATCAGCACCTCAAGTCAAAGCGCAAGCTGCTGCACCTGCTGCCCAAACGAGTTCAGTCAAAACCCAAAGTGTTAAAAAACCTGCCGAACAACCAAAGGTTGCTGCGGTTGATTCGGCAAGCAAGCTGAGTCAGGCACAAGAAGCTGAAAATGCTAAAGTCTATGCAGGACCTGCGGTGCGTAAGCTTGCACGTGAGCTGGGTGTAATTTTGGCACAGGTCAAAGCATCTGGTGAGCATGGGCGTTTGATGAAAGAAGACATCTATGCCCATGTGAAACAGCGTATGACGGCTCCTGTGTCAACGGCAACGACTTCTGCGGCACCTGTTGCTTCTGGATTACCAGCATTGCCAGATTTTACTGCTTTTGGCGGCGGTGAAATCAAAACCATGACGCGTTTACAACAAGTGTCAGTACCGCAATTGTCACTCAACAATTTTATTCCGCAAGTGACTCAGTTTGACTTGGCAGATATTACCGAGCTTGAAGCATGGCGTGGTGAGTTAAAAGATGGCTTTAAAAAGCAAGGCGTGAGTCTGACGATTTTAGCTTTTATTGCGAAAGCAGTTGCGCACTTGCTCAAAGAAGAGCCTTATTTTGCTGGACACTTGGCTGATGATCAAAAATCAGTTTTGCTCCGTAATGAAATTCATATGGGGATTGCAGTCGCGACACCTGATGGTTTAACGGTACCTGTGCTGCGTAACCCAGATCAGAAATCGATTAAGCAAATAGCTGTTGAATTAGGTGAACTCAGTCAAAAAGCACGCGATAAGAAATTATCGCCGAAAGACTTACAAGGCGCTAACTTCACCATTACCAGTTTAGGTTCAATTGGTGGAACGGCATTTACGCCGTTGGTGAACTGGCCACAAGTCGCGATTTTGGGTATTTCACCTGCAACCATGCAGCCTGTATGGAATGGCAAAGACTTCGATCCGCGCTTAATGCTGCCATTGTCGTTGTCTTATGATCACCGTGTGATCAATGGCGCAGATGCTGCACGTTTTACCCATAAGCTTACTCAACTGCTTAAAGATATTCGCACACTGTTGATTTAAAATCTGTATTGAAAAAGACCTCGCTTTGGCGAGGTTTTTTTATGTTTAGGTCATTTGAACGATCGATATGGTTTTCGATTTTTGTTTACATGAGATCAGTAAATAAACATTTTTTTAGTATGTTTAATACAGGATTGATCTAAACATTACACAGGGATGCACTAACATAAATGATGAGAAGTGACGCAATGAGATGCAATTAAAAAAACACCTTTAAAACAGTCTAGGAGTAAAGTAATGACAAACCAGAATGATCAAAAAAATTTAGAAGTAGATTCTGATCGTTTGCAAAGCGACAAGATTAAAGCCAACGATTTGGATGTCAATATTTTGGAAAATGATGAATTTTCATCACAGCAACTCGAAGGTTTAACCGATAGTGCTGAATTAGATGAAGAATTTAAGCAGGAGAAAAAAATGAAATCAAACCAAGATTCTAATCAATCAAGTGAACAAACAGATACTGGTCAGGATGACAGTCAGGGCAATCAAGCGATACGTGAAGCTGTGGAAAAAATTGATGCAGAGCAGTTAGAGAAAAATTTAAAAGATCGTCATCCAGAGCATCCTAGTCCAAATCCTGCTCCATTTATATCGCGAGATGAGGAGAAATAGATCGAATCAAGTCAAAAATTTTGATTTTGTATTCAAAAGATGATTCGTTCTGTATTAAAAATCTACTCAAAATAATATGAATTATTTTCTTAATTTGATATGATAAGGCTACTTCATTGGGGAGTAGCCTCCAGTTACGCAAAGTAATTGGGTGATGATCAACATAATTGTTCCACCGAACATGGTCATCATAGCTTGAACGTTTGCGCGTTCTTTAGTTGGCAAGACCTTTGATTTATCGTTCTGCACTTTTGGCTAGCAGGGGCGATAGGTCATAGGTATATATGCTAGCCAGAGAACAGATATGCAAGAATTCCTGATTTCGACTTCTGTTGTTGCCCTTGCTGAAATGGGCGACAAAACCCAGCTTCTCGCGCTTTTACTCGCTGCCCGGTTCCGCAAACCTGTTCCTATTCTGATTGCAATCTTGTTGGCAACGACCATCAACCACGGTTTATCTGCGGTGTTGGGTCAATGGCTCACTACAGTCTTAAACCCAACGGTGATGGTATGGGTGTTGGCGATTGGTTTTATTGGAATGGCACTCTGGATGTTAATTCCGGATAAACTGGATGATGAAACCGATAGTATTAATAAATGGCAACGTTTTGGTGTGTTTGGCGCCACCTTTATCTTATTTTTTCTGGCTGAAATTGGAGATAAAACACAAATTGCGACAGTCGCTTTAGCCGCCCGTTTCGATAGCGTATTTTGGGTGATGCTGGGTACGACCGTGGGTATGATGATTGCCAATGCGCCAGCGGTATTTATAGGCAACAAAATGGCAGATCGTTTGCCAATCTCGCTGATTCATAAAATTGGTGCCGCGATTTTTCTGATCGTCGGTATTTCAACCTTGGTTCAGCATTATTTCTTTTAAAACAAATATAAATGATCAAGCATCTGTTCGCAGGTGCTTTTTTATGCCTAATTCCCAGTCCTAAACAAGTCATAATTTTATCGCAATTAGAATCCCATTGTTTTATTATGGAATTAAACTAAAATTTATCTTAATTGGGGAATTGGGGTATGACATTTGAACATACAACTTCACAAGTGTTATTTGATCGTGATGGGCATCGGTGTATTCGCTTTAGTAGCTTAGTCAAAGGTGAAGGGGTACAGGCAAATCAATTTTTGATTATTGATCAACAACGCGCCGCTGTCTTGGATCCTGGTGGCGATTTGACCTATATGCCATTAACCATGGAACTGAATAAATATACCCGTCTGGAAAATCTGGACTATGTCATGGCTTCGCATCAGGATCCAGATATTATTACCTCTATGCCTCGTTGGCTGGTCTATACGAATGCCAAAGTGGTGGCTTCAAAACTTTGGGCACGATTTTTACCGCATTTAAGTTCAACGTTTATGAGTGAACGGATGAAAGGGCACTGGCTAGATCGGCTGATTGAATTGCCTGATGAGGGGCAAGTGTTGCCTTTGGGGAATAGTCATATTGTGGTGGTGCCAGGACATTTTTTACATTCTGTGGGTAACTTCCAGTTTTATGATCCTATCTCGAAAATTCTATTTTCAGGTGATATGGGCGCTTCGATGGTGGAGGATGCTGCAAAATCGATAGAAAATTTTGCTGAACATATTCCAAACATGAAAGGTTTTCATCAGCGTTATATGTGTTCTAATCGCGTCATTCGCCTATGGGTCAATATGGTTCGTCAGATGGATGTCGAAATGATCGTGCCTCAACACGGAACAGCATTTGTTGGAAAGGCACAGGTTCATGCATTTTTGGACTGGATAGAAGACTTACCCTGTGGGATTGATCTTATGGATCAGACCAATTTTGCATATCCTGTTAAATGATCAATTCATAACAGATTTTGATAGTGACTCTGTTTTAAAATAGCAGTAAGGTTAAGCGATCTTATTGTTATTTTACTTTTTACAATAATAAAGGAAAACAGAATGACACTATTGAATGAGCGACAAAGCCAGATCGCCAGCTATATCATTATGACTGTTGCATTACTCATTCTGATTCCATTACATCTATTGGTGGCTTTTTTATCTGGTTTCTTGGTTTATGCGCTTCTCACCAAACTAAGTCCGTATGCTGAAAAGTTTTCCAGTGGCAAATATGGGCGAATTATTGCAGTTGCCATTTTTAATATCGTGGTGATCAGTATTTTGGTGTTTCTGGTTTTTGGTTCTATTGCGTATGTGGTGCATGATCTGAAAGACGGTGGACTGGTCACCATGAGCCGAAATCTGGACACTCTACTTGAACGCTTTCAACAGGAGTTTGGTCAATATTTTTCAGGTTATATTCCTGAAAGTCTGGATGATATGAAGCAGTACGCCTTTGAGTGGCTGAAAAATCATGTGGAGACCTTACAACATGCAGGCACAGACGCTTTACATGCCTTTGTAACCATGATTATCGGGATGATTTTAGGGGCTTTGGTTTCTTTAAGTCCCATTGAAGACAGTGAAAACGTACCCAGCTTTAAGCACCAATGTCTACAACGTTTAAACGTACTCTATACTGCTTTTAAAAATGTAGTGTTTGCTCAAATTAAAATTTCAATTGTGAATACTGTTTTGGCAGGTATATTTATTTTAGCGGTTTTACCCTTACTCGGTATGCATTTACCTTTTGCCAAAACACTGGTGATTTTAACCTTTATTTTTGGACTGATTCCTGTTGTCGGAAATTTGATTTCAAATACATTGGTCATACTCTCTGCCATTAGTATTTCGTTTACCGCTGCCACGATGGCCTTTATCTATTTGGTATCGATCCATAAGCTTGAATACTTTTTAAATGCCAAAATTATAGGCCAACGCATCAATGCCAATGCATGGGAACTCTTGATTGCAATGTTATTTTTTCAGGCGGTCTTTGGTCTGGCTGGTTTGATCGTTGCTCCTATTTATTATTCTTATTTTAAAAATGAAATGAAACAGGCGGGACTCATTTAGCGCGAGTTTATTCAATTTAAACTCAAAACAACGATGTCATAAAATTTCCCATAATAAAAAATGAAATTTAATGGCAAATTTGTTTATAATAGCGCACGGAAACTACCAGTGAGATTGTTATGCTGACCATCGTTCAAGAAGCGTTAACCTTCGATGATGTCTTATTACTCCCTGCCTACTCTACAGTTCTTCCAAAAGATGTCTCCTTAAAGACACGTTTGACCCGCGGTATTCAACTTAATATTCCTCTTGTTTCGGCTGCAATGGATACCGTGACTGAGTCACGTATGGCGATTGCTATGGCTCAAAACGGTGGTATTGGTATTTTGCATAAAAATATGGATATTGCCGCGCAAGCAGCAGAAGTGCGTCGTGTCAAAAAATTTGAAGCAGGCATGGTGAAAGACCCGATTACGGTGACCCCTGAAACGACAGTAGGTGAACTGATTGCCATTACCCAGGCCAATAATATTAGTGGCGTACCTGTGGTCAAAGATGGCAAAGTGGTTGGGATTGTGACAGGGCGTGACACACGTTTTGAAACGAACTTAAATCAGCCGGTTAGCAATATCATGACCCCCCAAGACCGTTTAGTGACGGTGAAAGAGGGCGAATCTAAAGAAAATATTCAGGCGCTACTACAAAAGCATCGTATTGAAAAAGTATTGGTGGTGGATGACAGCCATGCCTTGAAAGGCTTAATTACGGTGACTGACTTCCGTAAAGCTGAACTGTATCCAAATGCATGTAAAGATGAATTAGGTCGTTTACGCGTGGGTGCTGCGGTAGGTACAGGTGCTGAAACTCCAGCACGTGTAGAAGCGCTAGTTGAAGCAGGGGCCGATGTGATCGTGGTGGATACTGCGCATGGCCATTCTGCGGGCGTGATTGAGCGTGTGCGTTGGGTGAAACAAAACTATCCGCAGGTTCAGGTCATTGGTGGCAATATCGCAACAGGTGATGCGGCTTTGGCGTTGCTCGATGCAGGTGCGGATGCAGTAAAAGTCGGGATTGGACCAGGTTCGATCTGTACCACACGTATCGTTGCGGGTATCGGTGTTCCACAGATTTCAGCGATTGATAATGTCGCTTCAGCATTGAAAGAACAAATTCCATTAATTGCTGATGGCGGTATTCGCTATTCAGGTGACTTGGCGAAAGCGATTGCTGCGGGTGCAAGTACAATTATGGTCGGTTCACTCATGGCGGGTACCGAAGAAGCACCGGGCGAAGTTGAATTTTTCCAAGGGCGTTACTATAAAGCGTATCGTGGTATGGGTTCATTAGGTGCAATGTCTGGCGCGACAGGTTCATCTGACCGTTATTTTCAGGATGCCAAAGCGGGTGTTGAAAAATTGGTACCAGAAGGCATCGAAGGTCGTGTTCCTTATAAAGGCCCAATGAGTGCAATCGTGCATCAAATGATGGGTGGTTTACGTTCATCGATGGGCTACACAGGTTCTGCCAATATTGAAGAGATGCGTCAGAATACCAAGTTTGTGAAAATTACCTCTGCGGGGATGCAAGAGTCACATGTGCATGACGTGACCATTACCAAAGAAGCCCCGAATTATCGGGTGGGTTAATTTTCACCATCGCTACACATGAAAATGCCGTCAGTTCACTGACGGCATTTTTGTTTTGGTGTAAAGTAAACAGATGAAACAAAGGCTGTGATCGAGCAGTCCATAATAAGTGAGTAGAACATGAGTTATTTTGGAACAGATGGCATTCGTGGAAAATTTGGAGAAATGCCGATTACCCCTGAGTTTGCACTCAAACTAGGATTTGCCGCAGGTAAGGTTCTGGTACGAACCAATCCTAAAGCCAAACCATTGGTGGTATTAGGCAAAGATACACGACTGTCAGGATATATTCTGGAAGCAGCTTTACAGGCAGGTCTGAATGCGGCTGGGGTGTATGTGCATTTATTAGGGCCATTACCAACGCCTGCGATTGCTCACTTAACGCGTGCTTTACACGCACACGCGGGGATTGTGATTTCCGCATCGCATAATCCTTATTATGATAATGGTATTAAGTTTTTTTCCAGTGAAGGCAAAAAATTACCTGATCATTTACAGGAACAAATCAATCAAGAATTAGAATATGACATCCAGATCGAAAATACCGCCAATCTAGGTAAGAGCGTTCGGGTTAAAGATGCCAATGGACGTTATATTGAATTTTGTAAATCGACGTTTCCCTATCATTTTGACCTGCGTAATTTAAAAATTGTGGTGGATTGTGCCAATGGTGCGGCTTATAGTGTCGGGCCAGCGGTGTTTCGTGAATTGGGCGCCAAAGTCGTGTCCTTATACAATGAACCAAATGGTTTAAATATCAATGAACATTGTGGTTCGACCCATCCAGAACAGTTACAAAAAGCAGTGCTAGAGCATCAAGCCGATCTAGGCATTGCTTTTGATGGCGATGCGGATCGCGTGATCATGGTGGATCAATTTGGTCATCAGGTCGATGGCGATCATATTTTGTATATTTTGGCGACTCAGGCCAACAACAAGCCTGCGGGTATTGTGGGAACAGTCATGAGCAATATGGCGCTGGAATTGGCGCTGGAAGCAGCACAAGTACCATTCGTTCGTGCCAAAGTGGGTGACCGCTATGTGCTGCAAGCGCTTGAGGAAAATAATTGGGTGATTGGTGGGGAACCATCTGGTCATATTTTAACTTTAGATAAAAGTACCACGGGCGATGCAATTATTGCGGCATTGCAAGTGCTGACCGTGATGGTTGAACAGGAAAAAGCACTGCATGAATTGGTCGCTGACTTTAAACTATTTCCACAAGTCTTGGTCAATGTTCGTCTTGATCAAATGATCGATCCGTATGCGGTACCTGCTTTGGTGGCAGAGTTTGAAAAAGCCGAAGCACAACTGAAAGGTCGTGGTCGCTTATTGATTCGTAAATCAGGCACAGAACCTGTCATTCGGGTTATGGTTGAAGGTGATCAACAAGAAGAAGTGACAGCGCTTGCCAATCATTTGGCTGAAGCTGTGCGTTTTCACGCCACTGCTGCATGAAAGGGGAAATCATATGAGTGACCTGATTAAAGACCTGAGTGAATTACGTCTCAGCTATGAAAAAGGTGAGCTGTATGAAAATCAAGTCAGTCCAAATCCTCATGAGCAATTTTTACAGTGGTTTAATTACGCACTAGAAGCAAAAGTTCATGAGCCGTATGCCATGTCGGTGGCAACCTGTAATGTTCAAGGTCGCCCACATGTACGGACGCTGTTGCTGCGTGGTGCAACAGAAACTGGTTATGATTTTTATACCAACTATGACAGCCAAAAAGGACAGGATTTAGCTGAAAATCCTTATGTCGAGCTGATGTTTTATTGGCATGATCTGGAGCGACAGATTCGGATTGGTGGTCGAGTTAATAAAATCCCTGAACTTGAAGCGATTGATTACTATCATAAACGTCCACGTGATAGCCAGATTGCAGCACACATTAGTACACCACAAAGTGGTGTCATTGAAAGTCGTGAGGTGTTGGTGCAGCGTTTTAATCAGCTCCATGATCAGGTGGGTGACAAAGCTGAATTGCCTAAACCTGAGTTTTGGGGCGGTTATCGCCTACAGCCTGATTATTATGAATTTTGGCAAGGTCGACCCAACCGTTTACATGACCGACTCAGTTATGCGAAAGTGGATGGTACATGGAAGTTACAGCGTTTAATGCCTTAAATGATCCGATTTCAAATTAAACAACGCCCTTTATTGACACATCCTGAACAGTTTCAGGGTGTGCCGACTTTTATTGCTGAAATTCTGGCACGTCGTGGGGTCAATTCAAGTGATGAGCTTGATTTAAAACTCAAACATTTGCTTGCGCCGCAGTTGAAAGATCTGGACAAAGCGATTCAATTGATTGATCAGGCGATTGATCAGCAACAAAAGATCGTGATTGTCGGGGATTATGATGCAGATGGTGCCACCAGTACGGCATTAATGATCTTGGTACTGCGTGATATGGGCGCAAAAGTTGAATATCTCGTGCCTGACCGCTTTAAATATGGCTATGGCTTAACGCCTGCCATCGCAGAGTTGGCAGATCACACTTTTCAGCCCGATTTATTGATTACGGTAGACAATGGGATTTCCAGTCATGCAGGTGTTGAGCGTTGTCATGAATTAGGCATGCAGGTGATTATCACCGACCACCATCTAACCACCAAAGCTACGCCACAGGCTGAAGCCGTGGTCAACCCCAACCAACTAGGCTGTGAATTTCCAAGTAAGGCATTGGCGGGTGTCGGTGTGGCTTTTTATTTACTGGCAAATTTGGCGACTTACCGCAGCAAGCTGAATAAAAGCAGTTCTAAAATAAGCCAATATCTGGATTTGGTCGCATTGGGAACCTATGCAGATGTGGCGAGTCTGGATTATAACAACCGAATTCTAGTCGATGCAGGTCTAAAGCGGATTCAGCAACAGCAATGTCGTCTAGGTATATTGGCTTTGCTAGAAATCGCGAAACGCGATGCAGCCAGTTTAAAAGCGCAGGATTTGGGTTTTGTGCTTGGCCCACGCATCAATGCCGCTGGACGCATGGACAGCATGAATATCGGCATTGAATGTTTATTGGCAGATGATTATGCCAAGGCTTATCAGATTGCAGTACAACTGAATCAGCTCAATGTTGAACGCCGCCAAGTTGAAACCAGTATGAAGCAACAGGCAATCGATTCTCTGGAGCAACTCCAACTGGAGACAGAGAGCATTCCTTCTGCCTTAGTCTTATTCGAACAAAGTTGGCATCAAGGGGTGATCGGGATTGTGGCGGGTCGTTTAAAAGAACAATTTCACCGCCCGAGTATTGTCTTTGCGCCAGATGAAGATGGGCAGCATATTAAGGGGTCGGCACGTTCTATTGATGGTATTCATATCCGTGATGCAATTGAACGTGTGGCGGAGCGCCATCCAGAGTTAATTAGTCATTTTGGTGGTCATGCTGCGGCAGCGGGTTTAACTTTGCATAAAGATCATTTTGAGGCATTTAAACAACATTTCACCGATTTGCTCGCGGATATGGATCAGGAATTATTTCAGGCCACATTATGGACAGATGGTCATTTGCCGCATCACGCTTTTGATCTGGAAACACTGAGTCAGATCGAACAGCTCGGACCGTGGGGACATAAATTTCCCTTACCTCAGTTTGAAGGTGACTTTCAGGTACTGGACTATCGCTGGCTCAAAGACAGTCATTTGAAACTTAAATTGGCGCTAGAGGATGGTGCAACAGTCGATGCCATTGCCTTTAATGCAAAGGATAAATTTAAATTCGATCCCATGAAAGAACGTATACGGCTGGTCTATGAACTTGAACGTAATCAGTTTAATGGTTCGGTCAGCTTACAGCTACGGATTATTTATTTAGAACAATAATTGAATTTAGAAAACAACATAAAAGTAGGCTAAATAACGAACTTGCTTTTATTTTGCCCTTTTTATGTGAAATGAAAGCGTTCTTATTTATTCAATAGCGTGATCTGAGCTGTTTTCATCTTGAGGAAATATTTCCTCAATTGTTAATTTAAACTGTCTTGATAATTTGAATGCCAGAGACAGACTCGGGTCATAACGGCCTTTTTCAATGGCATTAATCGTTTGGCGAGACACACCCAGCAAAACAGCCAAATCATTTTGCGATAATCCTTGATTTTTGCGTAGTGTAGGAAGCTTATTTCTCATCGATTGTAATACCAAGAACCTATAATTGTACTCATTGACCAAAAGGTTCCCATCATAGGCCAGACAATAAACATGGTCAGTTTGGGAAATCCAATATTTTCCAAAAAGCCGTAGCTAAAAGTAAGGAATGCGGTGCCGAGGAAACTAATGGCGAGTGCTTGTAATTGAATTTTACGCTGTAATTCATCAAAACGAATAAATTGACGAATAATAACCCAGATCACCAGTATAACGGGAAGCACGGGAAGTAAAGAAACCAAGACTTTTAACGATTGATTTTCAATATGAGTAAGTGCTTTTAATGAAATAATTAAGATCACCACATAAAATGTAATGGCTAAAACTAATTCCAGAACAGCACGAGATTTATTCATTGGATACCTATGTAAAGTTTACTTTACATTAAGAGTATTCGTAATTTATAAAAATGTAAAGTTTTATTTACATTTTGGAGGTGTAAACGTTTACTAAAATAAAAATTAAATAAAAGATGGGGGACAATGCTGACTGAAATAAATAAGTTATATTCATTAAATTTTAAAATAAAAAAATCGCTCAATTTGAGCGATTTTTTTTTAAGGATTGTTTTGAATTAGAAACGGTAAGCAGCACGAACACCATAAGTGTTGTAGTTGTCACCAAATCCGATACGACCTTCAACGCTGACTTGTTGATTGAGGAATTTCTTCGCGTTAATACCCCACTCATCACGATCTGTTAAGTCGTTATTGTAGTAATCTGCACCTACGCTAAATGTTTTATCGATATAGTAATCACCACGAACACGATATTCATCTAGATCACCAAATGCACCGTATGCTTCAAGGTTTACATCATGTTGACCGACTTGAGTGACATATTTGGCACGAATAGTAGGGTCAGCACCATCATCGCCGTCTTTCTGGTCATAACCTGTTACACCCAAAGCAAGTAATAAACCTGGTGTTGGTAGGTAACCGATTTCAGCACCGTAAAGAGTTGTTTTACTATCAATTGGGCTGTTATCGACTTCAAACTCTTCACGACCAATACGACCACTCACATAGAAGTCACTATTTGGAACATAGTATTCAGCGCCAATACCGTAATTAGTGTCTTTTACGCCATCGTTATCTGCATATTTAACGTTGGCACTCACGTTACTAGCACGGTCAAGAAACGCGGCTTCTGCAAGTGGTGAATTACGGGTTTGTACAGGGTTAAAATAGTAAGTTCCATCTAAACCAAACTGATGAGTTGCATCATAGTCATCCCAGTCATTATAGGTATAAGAACCGCCGACTTCAGCCTGATAGGCATGTGCAGTACCAGTGCCTACAAAGGCCAATGTGGATAATAAAGCAGATGCAATTGCTAATTTTTTCATGGAAATCTCCCCTCCAAAGTTTTTAAAAAAGTAAATCTTTTGTTACAACTTAGAGTGTATTGGAAAATTATGGTGCGTCAATCTTGGCTTAGTAACTGTAGTGTAATAATGTAATTGCAATGTAAATTTTTAAATATAAGTTATTGTAATTAAACAAAATAATTGAATGTTTTGTTTTATTAAAAGATACGTAGTTTTGTGAGTATTGTAATATTTTGCTCAATAAAGAGGCATTTTTGTGAGTCAAGATTTTCAGATGCACATCATGATGGAGGGTAAAATGCTTTAATAAATAGCAATAATGAAGCCGAATACAGAAAGCTATTCAGCTTATTTTAAGTTTTTTCAGTGTGCGGTCTGAGGTCTTCATTGCAGTGATCATGTTTCATATCATGTCTTAAAAAACACTTTATGCTAAAATAATGCGCTATTTATTTTTGATGTGAGCATAATCGCGTGGAAATTAATCCTTATCTAAACCAATTAAAAGATTTAACTGATCGTAGTCAAACACTACGGGGGTATCTTTGACTACGATCTGAAAAAAGAACGTTTAGAAGAAGTCCTGCGTGAATTAGAAGATCCTGCGATCTGGAATGACCAGAGTCGCGCTCAAGCGATGGCCAAAGAAAAAGGCGAGCTTGAAAATATAATTAATGTACTGGATGGTTTGGCTGAACAACTTGAAGATGCCAAAGCCATGCTGGATTTGGCGGTTGAAGCCGATGATGAAAGCTTACTGGTGGATGTGGAAGCTGAACTTGCCACCGCTGAAGAAGAGCTGGCCAAGCTAGAATTCCGTCGGATGTTTAGCAACCCCATGGATCCAAATCCATGTTATGTCGAGATTCAGGCGGGGTCTGGCGGCACAGAAGCGCAAGACTGGGCATCGATGCTATTACGAATGTATATGCGCTGGATCGAACGTCATGGCTTTAAAGCTGAATTGATGGAAGAGTCAGATGGTGATGTGGCAGGCATTAAATCTGCGACTATCCGTGTAGAGGGTGAGTATGCCTATGGTTGGTTACGCACCGAATCGGGTGTACATCGCTTAGTACGTAAATCACCATTTGATAGTGGTAATCGTCGTCATACTTCATTTAGCGCGGTGTTTGTATCACCTGAAATTGATGACAATATCGAAATTGAAATCAATCCATCCGATGTGCGCACCGATACTTACCGCGCTTCAGGTGCGGGTGGTCAGCACATTAACAAAACCGATTCTGCGGTGCGTTTAACCCATGCGCCAACAGGGATTGTGGTGGCATGTCAAAATCAGCGCTCACAACATGCGAACCGTGATCATGCATGGAAACAGTTACGTGCCAAATTGTATGAGCTGGAAATGAGTAAGCGTAATGAAGCTGCTCAGGCACTGGAAGACTCCAAATCTGACATCGGTTGGGGCAGTCAAATCCGCTCTTATGTGCTGGATGATTCACGTATTAAAGACTTAAGAACTGGGGTTGAGAACTCCAATACTGGCGCTGTACTGGATGGTGATCTGGACAAATTTATTGAAGCCAGTTTAAAACAAGGTCTCTAAGTTACAAGTCAATTGGCAAAGCAAATTTACATGCGATGACAATATATCTATAAAAATAGATATTAATATCTAAATTATTCGATATAATGAGATCAGGTGTTGAACAATGCTTTGTCATTTAACCCATGAGCAAGGTTTATGGATGTAGATGCGATTTTTAAAGCCTTAGCCAATCCGACTCGCCGGCAAATTTTGCAATGGTTAAAGCAGCCAGCCCATTATTTGTCGGTAGAAGAGTGTGGCAATTTTGAACGTGGTGTCTGTGCGGGTCACATTGAACGTTTGGGCAATGTCTCCCAATCTACCATGTCCAATCATTTGTCTGTATTGCAACAGGCAGGATTGATTAAGGTCGAAAAATATGGTCAATGGTCTTATTTTTCACGTAATGAAGCATTGATTCAGCAATATCTCGATCATTTAAAACAAGCACTGTAACTCAAGCAAACAGTGTGAGCCGAGGCGATTATGGCTGAATTGAACTCTCCCTTGAAAATTGGCGATTTTGAAATTAAAAATCGTCTGGTCATGGCTCCTTTAACCCGAGCACGAAGTGGTGAAACTCGCGTTCCGAATCAATTGATGCAGGAATACTATGCCCAGCGCGCCAATGCAGGTCTGATCTTGACTGAGGCGACAGTGATTGCCCCTAAAGCGGTGGGTTATGCAGAAACACCAGGACTGTGGTCAGAAGAGCAGGCGCAGGCATGGCAGCCAATTATAGAGGCAGTGCATGCACAAGGCTCAAAAATGGTGGTACAGCTTTGGCATGTGGGACGTATTTCTCATCCAGATCTTTTGGATGGCGATACACCTGTTGCACCAAGTGCCATTCAACCAGCTGGACACGTCAGTTTATTACGACCAAAACGTCCATATGTGACACCGCGTGCATTATCGATTGAAGAGATTCAGGAGATTGTCGCGCAATATAAACATGCCGCGGAGTTAGCCAAAGTTGCTGGTTTTGATGGAGTGGAGTTGCATGCGGCAAATGGTTATTTGATTGATCAATTCTTGCAAAGTACCACAAACCATCGTGATGATGAATATGGCGGTAGCCTTGAAAATCGCGCGCGCTTATTGTTACAAGTGGTCGATGCATTTATTGAGGTTTGGGGTGCAGGACGTGTTGGTGTGCATATTGCACCGCGAGCAGATTCGCATGACATGGGGGATGCCAATCCACTAGAAACCTTTGGTTATGTCATGCAACAACTGAGTCAGCGCCAGATTGCCTTTGTTTTCTCAAGAGAATATCAAGCCGAAGACAGTATCAGTCCACAATTGCGTCAGCAATTTACAGGGGCGTGGATTGCCAATGAAAATCTAACGCCTGAATCAGCCAAACAGCTTTTGGCATCAGGCGAAGCAGATGCGGTTTCTTTTGGTAAAGCCTATATTGCTAATCCTGACTTGTTGACACGTTTGGAAAAGAATCTGCCATTCAATGAGTTAAATCCAGAAACCATTTATGCCAAAGGTGCATTGGGATATACCGATTATCCAGCGATTTAATTTCTTGATTTTGATGCTGAGTATAATTTGATATCTATTAGATTATACTTGGCGAATTAGTTTTAAGTTGGGTGTTGACTCACTTTTATAACTTTCCCATCTATGAATTCGATTTT